>Ga0209210_1000805_pt1 | contig 29891 bp, 33 predicted proteins | sample RifGroA1_FD_183991 | JGI IMG/M metagenome (GOLD analysis project Ga0209210, IMG submission 183991) | Contaminated groundwater microbial communities from Rifle, Colorado, USA - Rifle Groundwater A1 (SPAdes) (version 2) | ecosystem: Environmental > Aquatic > Deep subsurface > Groundwater >...
CCGAGCCACATCCCGACTGAACTAGGCATTGCTCTTTGCATATGAGTATAGCCGGGCATTTTTATTTTTCCCTGTTTTTTTATTTGCTGTTCTAAACTTTTCGCAAGATTTTCCGTTTCTTTTTTAATTTTGCCAAGTTTTTCCTTGCTAAAAAGCCGAGTCATCGTTAAAGATTGGTCATTCCTGGAACGACCGGTATGAACTTTTTTGCCAACTTCGCCGCAGTTTTCCGTCAAATACGCTTCAATAGCGGTATGTCCATCTTCTTGTGATTTATCAATTTTAAATTTTCCATTTTTCCAAAGTGATAAAATTTTATTAAGTCCAGTGATTAAAATACTTAGCTCTTTTTTGTCCAGTATTTTTATTTTATGCAACATTTTGGCATGAGCCATCGTCCCCTTGATATCGTATGGCAGAAGTTCTAAATCCAGCAGATAATCCACTCCAACAGTGTAATTTTCAACTGTTTGATTTGTTTTCGTTCCTGTTTTTCTGTCCCATAATTTTTTCATGGTTTTATTAGTTATCTAAAAAAATAGCTCCATCATTGGAGCTCTTGGAAACGAAACTTCTTTGCAAATAGAAAATTTAAAAAGTAAGGAGTGTTGCAAACTTCAGATGTATAAAATTTTTTCATAGTATTACGCATTGCTTAAAAGGATAGCACGTTCAAAACTGCAAGCAAGTGGAAAACTTTCTAAAAAACGCCTTTGTATTCTTGAATTTCGTCGCAAAGTTTTTTGGCTTCTTTTTTGGGATTAGAGCTAAAAATAATACTGCGGGAAGAATTTATAATAAGGCCTAATCCTTCGCTGTTTAATCCAGCTTTTATCGTCGCCTTCAAGTCCCCTCCTTGAGTCCCAATACCCGGGACAAGAAAAGTTATATCACCTGCCAGAGAGCGAATTTTTTTCATTTCTTTCGGATAGGTCGCTCCCACCACCAACATACAATTTTTATTTTTATTCCAGTCGCTTTTTACTTTCATGGCAACAATTTCCCAAAGTGTCATTGTCTTGTCAAACATCGGGTGTTTGACATTTAAGTCTTGAAATTCGGGAGCGCCGGGATTTGAGGTGCGGCAAAGAATAATGCAACCCTTGTCCTTCCTGTCTAAGAACGGAAGCAAGGCTTCCTTGCCTAAATACGGATGCAGAGTTACAGCGTCAAAACCATACCAATCAAAAAGAGAATCAACGTATCCCTGATTGGTGTTGCCAATATCCGCTCGCTTGCAATCGCAAATTAAAAATATGTCGGGATGCTTCTGATGTAAATATTCCATTGTCTGCTTGAGCTCTTTTATTCCCCTATCGCCTCGCGCTTCATAAAAAGCGATATTTGCTTTGAAAGCCGCCGCATATTCGTGCGTTTCTTCTATAATCCATTTGTTAAATTCAAACTGCGGAAATTCTTTTTTTAGAAATTGTTTTGGAATTTTCGCAAAATCCGCATCCAATCCGACACAAAGCAGAGAATTTATCTTTTTGGCTCTTTGGTTGTATTTATCAACAATCATTTTTTAAGTTTATTTCTTTCTAGAAATTTTTTTCCGTGGCCGAATTTGGTGTTAATAGGAATTCCAGCTTTGCAAAGCGGGCATTTTTTTTCATCATACGAAGGAATCTTGAAAATTTCGAGCGAAAAAAATGGCGCGCCAATAGTTTTAGAGTTCACTAATTTTGGATCCCGATTTATCATCACAGAAACAGCGATTATTTTTCCTCCGGCTTTTTTCACGCTGTCAATCACTTTTTTTACCGAACTGCCGGTAGTGGTGCTGTCTTCCACCACCAGAACACGCTTGCCTCGGACTAAGGCGTCATATCCGCGCTTGAATACTTGTTCGTTTTCTGGAGTTTTTTCCGTAAATGCGCTCAAGATTTCTCGATTGGAAATTTTGCTTAAATGATAAGCGGTCCATTGAGAAAATGGAATTCCAGCAACAGCCGGAGATACAACAACTTCAATGTTTTTATTTTTAAATTTGAGAGCGAATAGCTTCCCAATTTCCGATACATATTTAGTATAAGGAAGAAGAGCGTCTTTGTTGATATAAGAAGGCATATGTCTGCCTGAAGTCCCCACCAAGTGGCTGTTTTCAATAATCGCTCCAGTGCTTTTCAAAATAGCGATAATATTTTTCATATTCTTACATCTTATCCTAACTTTTCTTTAATATCTCTGGCAAGGTAAGGATTCCACATTGCCCCGGTTGCCGACATTACAATATCCGCCCCCGCTGATCTATATTCAAAGAAATCATCTGGAATCGTTACCCCGCCGACACCTATAATAGTGTAAGAATATCCGAATTTTTCACGAAGTCTTTTTAATTTTTTTACCATATCAAGACCCGCCCATTTTATTGCGTGCCCGCAAACTCCGCTCTGCAATCGCCCTTCTCCGGGAAGCGCCTGATTTCCGTTTTCGTCTACTATTTTCGCGGAAATAGTATTGACGGCAGAAATGCCTTGAACTATTGGCGTAATTTTTTTGACAAAATTTTCCAATGCATTTTCGTCTTTAAAATAACCGATTTTAATAATAAGAGGGATGTTTTTTATTTCTTTTTTTATGGCTTTCACCACCTTTACACTGTGTTCTGTGTCATAACAAAGAAGATTATCAGTGCCTTCGTTTGGACAACTTAGGTTGACTTCAATTGCTTTTACACCGCTTTTTTTAAGCATTTTTGCTGTTGAACTAAAATCGTTTATATATTCTTCTATATTTTGCCCTGTCTTTTTTGTCCCTTGAAAAGCGCCGACGAGAATTTGTCCGGGTCGCATATTTTTTAAAACTTGAGCTATGTCTTTTTGCCAAAATTCCGGGCTAAATGAAGGTACGCCAAATGAATTGGTAATTGAAAGAGGCTTGCTATATTCATGATTTGCAATTATTTTATTTTCTGCTTTTTCTAAAGTTAAATCTCCCTCAATCTTCACGGATAAAACATTCGGCCAAGGATGACAGGGATATTTAATGCCTCGAACTGTTTTATAAGTTACAATGTCAAAACCTTTCTTGAGCGCAGCTTTTACAAATCTTCCATTTATCAGCGGTCCGGCAGGAATGCCAAAAGGCGAGAAAATTTTGTGGCCAAAGAAATCAAATTGTGGCCCTTTTTTATTGTCTATCACTTTTCCATCAGCAAAAGCCCCAAATGGTCCTTTTTTAAAATTCTCTTCGTAGGATTTTTTAGGATCATAAAATGGTGTGGAAAGCATGTTGGTATAGTAGCATATAAAAATGTAAGTGAAAGTAACAGAAAAAATGACTACGGAGGCTGACAAGCCGAGTCTTGAGCAAAAATTCAGCAGAATTTTATGCGGGCATTTTTTCTGTTACTTGCCCTGGAATGATTTGATTTAGAAATAAAACAGGTGTATTATCGGGAGATGTTAATACCAACGGTCATAGAGAAAAGTCAGTTTGGAGAAAGGGCTTATGATATTTATTCACGGCTTTTACGAGAACGCATTATCTTTTTAGGTGGACCGATTGATGATCATACTGCTAATATTATTATTGCTCAGCTCCTTTTTCTTGAATCGGAAGATAGTAAAAAGGATATTTTTCTTTATATAAACTCCCCCGGCGGATCAGTCACCTCCACAATGGCCATAGTTGACACGATGAACCACGTTCGTCCTGATGTTTCCACTTTTTGCGTCGGTCTTGCCGCTTCCGGCGGGGCAATTATTCTCTCCGCGGGCAAGAAGGGCAAACGATACATATTGCCAAATGCTGAAGTTATGATTCACCAACCAATGGGCGGAGTGGAAGGTCAAGCAACGGATATCGCAATTACAGCGAAGCATATTTTGAAGACAAGGGATAATTTAAATAAGCTTCTGGCAAAAAACACCGGAAAATCTCTCTCTCAAGTGGAAAAAGACGTAGAAAGAGATTTCTTTATGGATTCTGGAGAAGCCAAAAATTATGGAATAGTTGACGAAATAGTCACCAAATCCAAGTCCAAAGTTTCAATCACTCAAATCGACAAAACTATTGTTTAATCAAGAGTTAAAGAAAAAAGTGGCGATAATAACTTATCCACATAAAAGTACTTTTTCTGATTTTCAATGTTATAATACATTGATATGAAATCATTAAAGACTGTTGCTCTTGGAGTTATTATCATCGCTTCTTTTATTTTTGTTATTAATGAACTTCCTAAAGTATTTGTTTCTGTAAAATCTTCTTCTCAGCTGGCGCAAGTAGGTGGCGGTAACACATATTATGTCGCCACCAATGGAAGCGACACTAATACCGGAACACTGGCTGCTCCGTTTAGGACCATCCACAAAGGGATGAGTTACCTGCGTTCGGGGGACACTCTCTACATCCGTGCGGGTACTTATGATGAATCTTTTGGAAGCGAAATGGCCTTTGACAATTCAGGCGCTACTTCCTGGAACCAGGCGATTACTATTGCTGCGTATCCCGGAGAGCAGGTGACCCTAAAACCGTCTTCTGGCTACCGAGTATTTACCTTTGACTTGCCCAAGTATGCGTTCATTATTTTAGATGGTCTCATTATGGATGCAACCAATGTTACCATCAATGGTGTAAAAATAACACGCGGCACGGGGGCGCCTTCCCATCATATCTGGATAAAAAATTCGGTGATTAGGAATGCGCCTTCGCAGGGCGTGTTGACCACCAATGGGGCGGACGGGAACCGATTCACCAATGTGGATGTGTATGCCAATGGGTTTACATGTTCTGGGTATGCCACGCTCGATTTTTGTCACGGAATGTATATCTCTGCAAACAACAATATTATTGAATACAGCAAGATTCACGGTAATGCCGGTTGGGGTGTGCAAGTCTATGACGAGGCAGGGACGATTTCCAATAACATCATCCGGTACAACCTAGTTTACGACAATGCGGCTGCAGGTCTTAGGGGAGTTGGAATAGGGCTGTATTCAGGTCCGGGACATGAAGCGTATGGCAATATTGTATGGGGTAACAACTATGGAATTACTATGAATTACGGGGCGACTGAAGCGCAGGTTCACGACAATATAATATACAGAAATGGCGGAACTTATATCCTTGATGCAAATGGTTTAAATTCAGCAGGGATTTATAATAACACCCTCATTAACCAAGATGTCCCCAATCCCATACCTCCTATTCCTGGCGGTGGCACTACTCCAATCAACGGCCAATGCGGAACGACACAGAATGCTTGCGTTGCCGGTACATTAAGCGATACGGCGGATTCTGCGACCCAATACCTCTGGCAATGTCTCGGTTCAAATGGCGGGATAACGGCGTCCTGCAGTCTTCCAAGACCAACAACTCAATACACCCTCACCATTTCCAAAGGAACAAGTACTGGTCAAGGCGCAGTAACTTCATCACCTACAGGCATCAATTGTGGAACAACTTGCAACGCCTCATTTAATTCAGGCGCCTCTGTTACTTTAACCGCCACCCCATCAACAGGTTCCACTTTCGCTGGCTGGAGTGGTTGCACATCTGTGTCTGGAACTTCATGTACTGTGACAATGAATGCTGCAAGAAGTGTGACAGCGATGTTTAATATAGCCACAACAAACCAATCCCCCAGCGTTAACGGTGGAGCGGATAGAGCCATTACTTTACCGACGAATTCTGTTTCATTAACTGGCGCAGCCACGGATGACGGTTTGCCAGCAGGTTCAACCTTGACAGTAACCTGGAGCAGAGTTTCTGGAGCAGGAACGGTGACATTTAGCAATGCAAATGCGCTAACAACAACTGCGACATTTTCTTCTGCTGGAACATATGTTTTGAGATTAAGTGTTTCTGACAGCGCTTTGACGGCAAGTGATGATGTAACAGTAACGGTAAATTCAGCTCCAACTCCAGGAACTTACATTTCAAACAATGCGTGGCAGAATGTGTCTTTTGCGAGACAAACAGGATCATTCACCGCATCTTTTGACATAACTCCCTCGGGGAACGCTATTGACGGAGTCACTGGTCTGGCGTCGGCGTCCGTATTCGGCTACACGGGACTTGCCGCCATTGTGCGGTTTGCCGACACTGGCATTATTGACGCTAGGAACGGCTCCGTGTACGCGGCGTTGAACACTCTGCGTTATTCGGCGGGGACCTCCTACTACTTTGACATAACGGTTAACCTCTCAACCCGCGCCTATTCGGTCATGGTTACTCCGCAGGGCGGCGTCGCAGTCCAGATCGCTAATAACTTTGCCTTCCGGACGGAGCAATCATCTGTGACAGGACTTGGTTATCTTGCGTTCTTGACCAGCGTAGGCACGCACACCATTTCGAATTTCACCATTGGAGACGCGCCACCTCCATCCAACCAACCCCCCATTCTTTCAGCCATAGGAGCAAAATCAGTCAATGAAAATGAGACTCTAACCTTTACCGTTTCGGCGACAGACGCCAATGGAGACACTCTCACCTATTCAGCTTCCGGTCTACCTTCAGGCGCCACTTTCAATCCAAACTCGCGTATCTTTTCTTTCTCTCCTTCATACACTCAAGCTGGAAGTTATCTGGTAACCTTCTCTGTCTCAGACGGGAAAGGAGGAACGGATTCTGAAATTGTGACTGTTACCGTTGCCAACACCAATCGCGCGCCGATGGCTAACGCTGGCAATAATCAAACCGTCACCCTGCCAGAAAGTACCACCCTATCAGGCATCTCCTCATCTGATCCGGACGGCAACACTCTCACCTATGCCTGGACAAAAGTATCCGGGCCTGCTTCTACGATTGCCAATCCGAGCGCGGCTTCCACCAGCGTATCGTTTACCACCCAAGGAGCTTACATTTTCCGTCTGACGGTGTCCGATGGAATTCTTACTTCTACGGACAACGTCACGATTGCAGTCGTTCCCACCCCTAGTGGTTCGACAGATTCTGATAATGATGGAGTGGTTGACGCAAGCGACAAGTGTGGTAATACTCCTCCTGGAAAGATAGTGAATGCTGTCGGATGTCCCCTGCCTAAAGTTTCCAGGTTCACCACCAAGACTGACCTGACCTCTGTTGATCTTAATGCTGTCTCCTCATTTGAATCTGGCAACATCCATGGAAAGGTTACTTGGAATCAAGGAAATACTTCTTACGTTCTCATTCGTTCAGGTAATGAGCTTGATATTGATGCCAATCTTGATATTACCTATGGCACGGTCAATCTCAATTCAGTCGCTCTTCCGGAATTGAACAAGCCGGCAACCATCACCCTCTATAATGTGTCTGTGACCAATCCGCAGATATTGAGAGACAGCGATCTCTGTTCAGGATGCTCAATCATCTCCTATCAGAACAATACTCTTACCTTTACAGTACCTGGCTTCTCTACATATTCCATAGTTTCCGCGCCACCGGCTATTTCTGCTGTTGCTTTAACGAATATTACTTCATCTGGAGCAACTATTTCCTGGATTACAGATGTGGTATCAGATTCAAGGGTGGATTACGGACTTACTTCCGCATATGGCAGTCAGGCATCTCTGGCTGATTCAGTTATCTCTCACTCCATCTCTCTGGTTAATCTGACTTCAAACACTACCTATCACTTCACGGTTCTTTCCAAGGGAACTTCAGCAACTTCTGGGACAACTACTGATTTCACTTTTACCACCTCTTCAACTGGAGGAGGAGGTGGAGGGGGTGGTGGAGGAGGCAAAAAACCTCCTGTTGCGCCGCTTGGAATGGTTGTTGGATGCGACAACAGAACGACTGGATTCAGCGTAACTACCGGTCAGTCTTGTGTTTCCAATCGTCCGATAACTACACCGACTTCAATTACAGGATGCGACAACAGAACGACTGGATTCAGCGTAACTACCGGTCAGTCTTGTGTTGGAAACATTCCAACTAATTCTTCGAATACTTCGGGACCCTCGGCCTACAATTTCGGCGCGGTTACTCTCCGAAACGGCAGCAGAGGTGAAGCGGTCAAAGAACTGCAGAGATTCTTGAATGCTAGACTTAATCTAGGTTTAGTGATTGATGGCAAACTGGGTCTAAAGACAATTGCCGTCATTAAGCAATGGCAGAGGGATAACGGCTTAGCGCCTGACGGTTTGGTTGGCGCTAGGACTAAGGCGAGGATGAATGGGGAGTGAGAATAATATAGACAAAAAATTACTAATCTGTTATACTCAAAAAGTTGAATTTTACAAATTTTTTCGCTTGGTTTAGAGGAATATTCTATATATTATGAAGTGTTTAAAGCAAAATTTCTCATATCTTTACGGGGTAAATAAGATTTTTTTGAAGTCCGCTCTGGGTTAGAGACAAATCCATAAATAATATATTGGCATATTCTTGTAAACTGACACAAAGTTTATATGAGTACAGCATTAGTAATAATTTTAATAAGCGCCAGCGCGCTTCTTTTGGGTATTGGCATAGGATATTATCTGCGCTTAATCATCGCGTTAGGGAAAAGACGATCAATTGAAATTGATATCAAGCAAATGATGGTCAGCGCCAAAGAAGAAGCGCAAAAAATTACAGATGAAGCAAAAAAGGGGTCAGAAATTAAACTTACAGAGTTAAAGGAGGAAGAAAAAAAGAAAGAAAAAGAATGGAGAGAAAGAGAATCAAGGCTCATTAAAAAAGATGAGTTTTTGGATGCTCGGCAAGTTGAGATAAATAAGGAAGTTGATAATATAAAAATAAAAGTAGAAGAAGTAAAGAAGGTTCAGGAAAGGGTGGCAAAAACAGAGGAAGATAAAAGAGCAGAATTAGAAAAAATAGCAAAATTGACGCAAGCCGAGGCTAAAAAGGAACTCTTGATAGACATCGAAAAAAAATATGAGGAAGATATTTTAACTAGAATCCAAAAACTTGAGAATAGCAACCAGGAAAAATTAGACCGCAGAGCTAAAGATATATTGGCTATTTCCATTCAGCGCTTAGCATCTAGCACAGCATCCGAGTTAATGACAACTGTAGTGTCTATTCCAAACAATGAAATCAAAGGAAAGATAATAGGAAAAGAAGGCAGAAATATAAGGGCTTTTGAAAGAGCATCGGGAGTTGAACTCATTGTGGACGATACTCCAGGATCTATTGTCATCTCTTCTTTTGATCCCATTAGAAGACAGGTGGCTCGGCTCGCATTGGAGAACTTAATCTTAGACGGACGCATTCAACCGGCAAAAATAGAAGAACTGGTAGAAAAAGCTAAGGAAGAAATAAATAAAATAATTAAAGAGAAGGGGGAACAAGCGGTTTATGAATGTGGAATATTAAATTTTGATCCGCGCATCATTGCTATTATCGGACGATTATATTTCCGCACAAGTTATGGGCAAAATGTATTACAGCATTCTATTGAAATGGCGCATATTGCCGGAATGCTGGCTGAAGAACTTGGCGCAGATGTTGCAATAGCCAAGGCCGGAGCACTGGTCCATGACATTGGTAAAGCGCTTGATCACGAGGTGCAAGGCACGCACGTGGAGATAGGCATTAGAATTCTGCAAAAATTCGGCGCCGATGAACGCATCATCACGGCGATGAAAAGCCATCACGAAGATTATCCTTATGAAACGATTGAATCTATTATTGTCCAAACTGCCGATTCAATCTCCGGTGGACGACCCGGAGCGCGTCGTGATTCAGTAGAAAATTACCTGAAAAGACTTCAAGAATTGGAAGCCCTGGTAAATGCTTTCCCAGCCGTTGAAAAATCATACGCTTTGCAAGCCGGTCGCGAAATTCGTATATTTGTTACTCCAGAGAAAATCTCTGATACTGAGGCAAAAATTATGGCTCGCGATATAGCTCTTAAAATAGAGCAAGAATTGAAATATCCTGGAGAAATAAAGGTGACAATGATCAGAGAAATGAGGATTATTGAATACGCGAGATAAGAAAACTTCGGCTTGCCTTAAAAAACCCTTGATATATAATGTATGGGTAGTAATTATAAGGTAAAATTGTCGCCACCTAGCGGGGGCAAGGTCGAAAGAATTATAAAAATAACTTAAAAAATATATGAATAAACAAGCTTTGGCTGAGTGGGTACACGGAAAGATAGGCGGCACAAAGGTACAAGCAGAAGAAATCGTTGATGGTTTGTTTGACGCTATCATTCAGACCTTGAAAAAGGGAGGTGAAGTTTCGATCGCCGGTTTTGGAATTTTTTCCGTAAAACAAAGAGCGGCTCGAATGGCTCGCAATCCAAAAACTGGAGAACAGGTCAGTGTTTCTGCTAAGAAAGTCCCAAAATTCCGACCTGCAAAAGGTTTGAAGGATACAGTTGCATAAATTCCTGTCCGCCTCTGGCGGATTCTCTCGAGAGAATATTAGGAAATTAAAAAGCCCCGCAAGGGGTTTTTTAATTTGAATACTTCCTAATCACAGCTTTTAAAATTGCATTAACATTCAGACTATGTTCTGGATATATTGGTTTGTAGTTTTTATTGGCAGGTTCAAGCCAAACTTTATTTCCAACTTTTCTAAAATATTTCATTGTGAACTCTCCATCCACCTCTGCAATAACTATTTGGCCATTTTTTGCTTGATTTGTTTTCTCCACCAGCACTATATCCCCTTTTTCGATATGCGCATCTATCATTGAATCTCCGTCTACTTCGAGCATATAAGTCAGCGGTTTATTTTTTATCAAAAGATCATCCAGATTTATCTTGTCGGTCAGTTCTTCTTCCACTGTCGCCGGAAATCCTGCGGTAACGAGCCCGAGCATAGGTATCTTGCCAAATAAGTCCGTTGGTATAAGTCTTCCTAGATGATCTTTCGCAACTAATCCAGCTTTAATCAATTTTTCTACTACCTTGAAAACGGCATTTTTTGATTTGAAACCGAAAAGTTTCATCATCTGTCTGTATGTAGGCATTCTTTTATTCTCTGAAAAAAAAGACTCTAGTTTGTTTTGATATTCGTTACGCATGGATTAGGGGAATTCTAAAAAACAAATTAACTAATCTGTTCACCAAACCCCTTCGGGTATGATAACGAACTTTACGCAAAAGAAGTTTGTGATCTCTCGCCTCCTTTTTGTATTCCTGTCCCTGAAGTATTTTAAAATCAATTTTCTTATTAATTTTGTTTATTTCGCGCTCTAACATTTTTAAATATTGTGTTTGTGACATAATCTTTTAAAGCTGATAGCTATTAGCTAACTAGCTGATTAGTTTATAATGATTATAGTATAAGTGAACGCTCGTTCACTGTCAAGAATACAACTGTGGATAACTACGAATTCACTTTCGGTCTATATTGTATCGCTTCCAAAATATGATTCGCTTGCACATCTTCGGAGTTTTCTAAATCAGCTATAGTGCGGGCAATTTTTATTACTCGATGATAGGCGCGGGCAGAAAGAGCCAAATGTTCGGCGCTGTCATCAAGTAAATCCCTCACTTTCCCATCAAGCTTTACCATACTTCCCAAATCTCTTACATTCATTTCGCTGTTAGTGGCGATAGCGCGGCCTAATTTTTTAAACCTATTCTTCTGTATTTCACGCGCCCTTATTACTCTCTCTTTTATTTTCTCGCTCTTTTCGCCGGTCCCCTCTCCGCCTAATTTTTTGTAATCCACATTCCCGACTGATACCCATAAATCAATGCGGTCCATTATCGGCCCTGACAATTTCCTTTTGTATCTGTCCAAGTCGGATGGTTTGCAAATACAAGTTTTTTGCTTACTGCCCGCATTTCCGCAAGGACAAGGATTCATTGCCGCCACTAATATGAAATTGGAGGGAAAAACGGCTGAACCCCTGGCGCGAGAGATAGAAACAATATTATCTTCAAGCGGCTGGCGTAGGGATTCTATCACTCTTTTTTCAAATTCTGGAAATTCGTCCAGAAACAAAACTCCGCGATGCGCAAGCGTAACTTCTCCAGGTTTGGGATATGTTCCTCCGCCGACAATTGAAACATAAGACGAAGTGTGATGCGGAGCGCGGAACGGCGGGAAACAAACAAGTTCGCCTCTTATATTTCCAGCCACAGAGTGAATACCGGTTATTTCTAATATTTCGTCGATATTCAAATCAGGCAACAGTCCTGAAAATACTCGCGCCAACATAGTCTTGCCCGTACCGGGCGGACCATACATGGCGATATTGTGCCCGCCAGCCGCCGCAATCTCCAGTCCGCGCTTCGCGCCTTCCTGCCCGCGAATATCGGAAAAATCTCCCCCTTTCATTTCTTTTTTATAACTTATTTTAGTTTTTGGTTGTTGGATTATTTTCTTTCCTAATGCTTTTTTACCAGGAGTTTGGGTTTCGATTTCCCTGGACATCGGAGCAATATGTTCCACGACTTCTTTTAAACTGCCGGCTCCAAAGACCGCTATGCCATCCACCAACGCCGCTTCGATCGCATTCTCTTTCGGCAAATATATTTCCTCATACCCCCGCCTTTTAGCCTCTTCTGCGAGCGGCAAAGCTCCCCGTATGCTGCGAAGCGCGCCGTCAAGCCCGAGTTCGCCTAGAAAAATTTTTTTCTCTGAATTAAATTTAATATCTCCAGCGGCTTTGAGATAGGCAATGGCAATCGCTAAGTCAAAAAACGGACCCTCTTTTTTTAAATCGGCCGGCGAAAGTGAAACTACAATTTTTTGATTTTTGGCTTTAGGAGATTTAAACCCGGAATTTTTTATGGCTCCGCTCATTCTGTCTTTTGATTCATCCACAGCCTTATCCGGCAAACCCACTACAGAAAAAGCGTGAAGGCCTTTTGATAAATCAACTTCTATCGTTACGATAGCGCCTCGGAGTAAATTTACCTGCGCCGAATAAACTTTTGCAAAAGACATAATTTATTTTGAATTACGAAAATTAAAATTAATTTTCTAAATGCTGTTTGCAAGTCCGAGCAGCCGGGTTTATTTCTAAGCGCGTCATTTCAATATCTTTTTTGCATATTTCGCACTTGCCGAAAGATTCCCTGTTTAATCCTTTGAGCGCTTTCAAAATATTATTCAACCTCGGCCCTAGAGTTTTAATCAAAGAACTTCTAGCTTCAAAATCTTCAAACCTATCTGCCATATCATTTTGGTCTGATTCTGGAAAATCCAATCCCCCTGGGGTCGCCTCCCACTCGCCTGTTTCAGTATTCAATTTGCCCATATCCCGCAATTCTTCCAAAAGAATATCTCTTTCTATTTCCAATTTTTCTTTAATTTTTTTCTTGTCTAACATATAAACAAATAATAGCACGTCTTATTCTCATAGCAAGGATTTTTGCTTTTTATGATAGAATTCATTTCTATATACTTATGTTATACAAACATAATGACAATTACACAGTTGAAAGCGTAACTTCTGGACATCCAGATAAAGTTTGCGACCAAATATCGGATGCTATTTTGGATGCATATTTAGCGCTGGATCCAAAGAGTCGAGTGGCAGTTGAAACCTTTGGCGGACACGGAAAACTTGTGATAGGGGGCGAGGTAACCTCTAAAGGAAAAGTTAATTATAAAAACATCGCGCGTAAAGTTTACAAAGAAATTGGTTATGATAACGAACTGGAAATTTCCGCTCACATCACCACTCAATCTCCCGACATAGCCATGGGCGTGGATATGGGCGGAGCGGGTGATCAAGGCATAATGTATGGCTACGCCACTGATGAAACTCCGGAATTTTTGCCCAAAGGCGTGGTATTAGCGCATAAATTGGCAAAAAAATTGGAAGACGCGAGAAAAAGCGGAGAAATAAAATGGCTCAGACCTGACGGCAAGACACAAGTAACTTATGCCAATGGAAAATTGCACACTGTGCTGGTAAGCGCCCAGCATGCGCCGAATGTAAAAATTAAAGAAGTAATAAAAAAAATCAAGGAAAAAATTATATTTCCTTTTTTGTCTCCGGAAGAAAAAAGGAAAGTAAAAATATTGATAAATCCAACAGGGCATTTTGTTGCTGGCGGTTTTAAAGCAGACACCGGACTTACGGGACGAAAAATAATGGTAGACACTTACGGCGGAATCATTCCGCACGGCGGTGGATGTTTTTCCGGAAAAGATGCGACAAAAGTGGATCGTTCAGGCGCTTATATGGCGCGTTTTGTCGCTAAAAATTTAGTTGCTTCCGGTTATGGCAAGGACATGCTGGTGTCCGTCGCTTACGCTATTGGTATGGCTAAACCTTTGATGATAGAAGCTATCAATGAAAAAGGTAAGGATTTGTCGGAAATTGTCCGAAAGAATTTTGATTTTAGACCGCTTGCCATTATTGAACGTCTCGGTTTGCGAAATCCCATTTTCCGCCAAACCGCCACTTATGGGCATTTCGGCAAACAAAATCTGCCGTGGGAAAAAATTGAGAAGATAAAATAATCTTTAAACTTAAAAAATTTAATTCCTTAATATATCATATATGATAGTTTAAGGAAACTTAGTGTAGTTTTTCAAACTCAACTTCAATATTCATATTTTCATAATATCAAAAAATTACAAGAATAACTATTTTATAGTATAATAATTTTATGCAATGGTTTTTTATAGCTTTAGGAGCTCCGTTTTTGTGGGCAATGGTAAATATCTCCGACCAATACCTTGTTCAAAAATACTCAACGGGCAAGCGCGGTTCCGGTGGTCTAGTGCTTTTTTCTAGTTTAATAGGTATTTTTGTTGCAGTGATAATCGGCATATTAACCAGTGGTTTATTTGCTATACCAACTTTGGATAAAGTGCTTCTGATTATAACTGGCGGGATAACTATCGCTTGGGTTATTCTTTATCTGTTCACCCTGGAAATTGAAGACATTTCGGCGGTGGTCCCGTGGTTTCTGACTGTTCCCATATTCGGCTATGCGTTTGGATACATATTTTTAGAAGAAACACTCTCCGCGCAGGAATTAATAGGTTCGATAGTTGTCCTGTTCGGCGTGCTGTTGATATCTATAGATTTCTCTGAACAAAAAAGAAAATTTAAATGGAGACCCGCGTTTTATATGCTGTTAGCGTGTTTTTTAATCTCAATCGCCGGAATAATTTTTAAGTATGTGACAATCGGAAATAATTTCTGGATCTCTTCTTTTTGGGAATATGTCGGACTTGGAGGTTTCGGTGTTTTGATTTATCTTTTTGTTCCCAAATACCGCAATGAATTTATGTCGATGAACAGACAGGGTGGGGAGAAAATTTTTACTCTAAATACAGTAAGTGAAATTTTAACCATTATGGGAAATCTTTTGACTAATTACGCTATACTTTTAGCCCCAATCGCGATGGTATATCTGGTGAGCAGTTTTCAGCCAGCAATTGTGCTTATTCTAACTTTACTTGCTACAAAATTCTTTCCGAATATAATAAAAGAAAATATAACGCGTAAAATTTTAGTTCCAAAAGTTGCGGCAATAGCTATTATGATTCTCGGCAGTGTTATATTGTTTTTGTAGAATTAGGGTTTTAAAAAAATATCTATTTTATATTTTTTAATATTTCCTTCACGGTTTCATCAGGTGTCTGATTAGTATTATCAATAATTATTCCAAACAATGGGTTGTGAATACCGATATCATAATGATGCTTGATTCTTTCCTTTTCCCATTTGGTCAACCTTCTTGGTCCTCTATTTTCAAGGATTTTTTCTAATTTTGGAGAAAGTGTAAAAAAATATTTTCTTTGATTTATGTCCGATAATTTTTCAGTGATTGAATTATAATTCTTTTGAGATAACGGATACGAAACTATAACTGACATATCTTTTTTCACAAAATCTTTTATTAAATTAACGCCAAGATCTATAGTAATTGGTATCGCTTCTTCTAGTGGCATCCAGTTAAACATATTGCGAATATCATCCAGTTCAATAAACGCAGTCTTTGGTAAATGACCGGTAAGTAATTTACTGACCGTAGTTTTACCTGAATTTATTGAACCATTAATGAAGATTATCACCATGAAATTATATCATATTAAATATATCCCTGAATCTAACAAATATGTTATACTAGCCACATGCCTGAAGGAGAAGATAAAAAGAGCAACTGGTTTTTGTGGCTAATTGGTATTAGCTGTTTGATTGCTGTTATTATTTCTTTTTATTTTTTCTATTTTAAAAAAGATTATGATTTCATTGTGGAAGTTGCCTGCGATCCGTCTAGAGAAACTTGTTTTCAGCGCGATTGTTCCAATCCGGACGATTGTCCGCCAAATGGACTATCAGACTTCAAAAGGTATAGTTTAAATGCAAAAGATTTTAAGACGTGTGAAAATGAAGATTGTACTAAAGTTTGCGAAACTGGCTTGATAAAATGCGAATCGGTGGAATGCACTGAAGACGAAGAAGTTGGAGAATCTTGTAGTACGTTAGAAACCCCTACAAGCAATCAATAATACCTGTCCCGTACTAAATTTTATGAGCAAATACGTTACAATAAAATATAATTAGAAAGAAAAAAATGATAAAAATTATTATTAAAAATATAAAATTTTAGTACTGGGATGATAAAAATCGGAGATTATAATACAATTTTGATTATATTAATAATGTAGTGTGATATGCTAGAGTCAAAAACAACAATTTTTGAAAAGGTACTTGAAAACAAGGAACGAGATCTGCGCTTGCGATATAATCAATTACTTGAGTCAGCACAAGTTGGAGACCGACCATTTAATAAAGAATTTTATCAAACAGCGCCTTTACCGCGCGCGTTGGATCAGGCAACGAATATCGTCATCGTTTTGGGTGATCACCTTGGAGATGCCACCCTATCATTGCCCGTCATAACATCTCTGGATAGGTACTTTAAGCTTAATTCTCTAGGGGGCAAAAAAATGACCATGATTAGTACCAACCGGGATCTGTACAACGAGGCAATGTCGGATTAAGTGAAATGAATACTCTTATGCACATGAGCCGTCTTAGTGTGACTTCGGACACTGGCCTGGGTCATTATTCAAGCATGTGTGGAACACCCAATGTTATGTTTAGTTTGAGCAATCCTGTGTTTTGGTCTGGCCCTAACACTGTCCGCGTAATCCATCCTTATGGAAGAAAAATGATTCGTGATCATGCTTTGGTTGATTTAAGTTACAAAAACAATGAAGATTCATTTTATTATGGCGAACCGGAAAATAAGAGAGGGGCGTCGGATATTCCGCCAGAACTCGTGGTCGCCAGAGTTCTGCAAATTATTTAATAACTTATGCATATGACTAAAAAAATATCAGAAGCGCCGGTTATTTTCGTGTCCGGCATATTAGAGAGAATGGAGGGTAATGTAAAAAAAGTCTTTCTTCAGACGCGCTGGAAACCAAAAATCAGTCCGTTGTATTCGGGTTTACTGGAAATTCCCGGTGGACGAGTTAACAGCAACGAGAATATCTTTGACGCAATAGAGCGAGAAGTAAAGGAGGAGTGCGGATTGAAAATAAAAACTTACAGGAACTTTTTTCAAGGGAAGTTGCTCAAAGTAGGCCAGTTTGAGCAATCAATGGTTTTCCAGCCATTCATTTGTCAACAAATTCTTACCAAGAATAACGGAAAGTTATGGCTTGGTTTTGTGTTTGTTTGCGAGGTTGAAGGAGAACCGAGAACACAAAAAGGTGAAACGAAAGATCCGCGATGGGTTAGCCTTGAAGAACTTGAGAAATTGTTAAATGAACAACCGGAGAAAATTTTTCCACATCAATATCAAGCCTTAAAATATTATGTGGAGAGTACGAAACAGTTGTAGACCGCTTTCATTTTATGCTAAAATACCAATGTGATAAAAATCGGAGATTATAATACAATAATGAACGACCGTAACATTTTTAACCAGATTGTGTATACTCCGCTTTTATTATGCAATCAATTTTAGTAACAAGTTATGTAAATCCTGATCTAGACGGTATTGCTAGTGTGGTTGCCTATGCTGAGTTTCTAAAAAAAATAAGTAAAAAAAGTGTCGCTGGGATCATCGGTGAACCGCATTTTGAAGCAAAATATATTTTTGATCGTTTTGGTTTTTCATATCCAGAATCTATAATCAATACAGATAATTTCGATGAGGTAATACTCATTGACGCAAGTGATCTTAATGTACTTGAAGGAAAGATTTTACCAGAAAAGGTCGTCGAAATTATTGACCATCGAAAAGTTCACGAAGCGGATAAATTTCCAAAAGCTAAAGTGCAAATAGAACTTGTTGGTTCAGTTGCTACACTGGTTGCGGAAAAATTTATAAAAAATAATATAAAAATCTCAAAAAAATCGGCGACACTTCTTTTTAGCGCAATAATTTCAAATACTTTAAATTTTAAAGGAAGTGTCGCTACCGATCGTGACAAAAAAGTAGCAAAGTGGCTTAACCAAGTTGCGAAATTACCTGAGGATTTTTGGAAAGATTTATTTATTGCAAAATCAGACTTATCTGATAATAAACTTACAGATAGGATCAATGACGATTTCGCATGGTTTGTTATGGGTGGCAAAAAAGTTGGTATTGCGCAAATAGAAATGATTGGCGCAAAAAAGCTCATTGATGAAAGGGGAATAGAAATTATTCAAACATTAGAAAATTTAAAAAAGAAAATGAATTTAGATTTTGTATTTCAAAATATAATTGAACTTGAAAATTGTAAAAGTTTTTTTGTTACTAGCGATGTTAAATTAAAGGAATTACTAGAAAAAGTTTTAGATGTTCGATTTTCTGGAATCTCAGCAGAAAAGTCACAATTGATTATGCGAAAACAAATTGTGCCATTGCTAAAACAAGAACTAGAAAAAGCCGACTATTAATTTCAATAAATGAAAAAGTAGTATATAATCAACAATATATGGAAGAATTTAAAACCCCGGGGAAAAATAAGGAAAATTTCGCCAATAAAGAAGAAATTAGATACAAAGGTAAAATATTTGAGGTGATTTCAGAGCCAGTCGAGATAGATGGAAAAACTTTTAATTTTGAAAAAGTGCGCAGAAGTCCTGGTGTAAGGTACCCCTTAATAATAACAAAAAAGAATGCGTCATAATTATTAGTCATGGATTTTCATTGCGTATCGTTGTAAAAGCACTCACTGAAATGAATGATGAGGATTTTTAATGGATTAAAAATCCACTACATACTTTTATAGCAAAAATATATTTTGATCCAAAAAATAATAACTTTTTTATGAAAGAACCTTTAGAAGAAAGAGAACCTAAAAAACATTTAAAATAAATTAAATTTATGAAAAAATATTTAAAAATTTTGAAACATTCTGATATTTTCTCAGAAAATAAAATCAAAAAGCCCAAAAAATTCACAGACCGACAAACAGTGAAAGCTATTATTTTAAACAAAAAAGACGAAGTGGCCTTAGTAACAAATCCTATCCACAAACAATATTTACTTCCAGGTGGTGGAGTTGAAAGTAAGAATTTAAAAAAAGAAATAATCAGAGAGTGTTTAGAAGAAATAAATCAAGAAGTAGAAATTGTAAAAAAGATTGGGGTAACAAAAGAATTTCGTGACAGAGATGCGAAAACTTACACAACTACATGTTTTTTTGGTTATGCTATCAAAAAAACAAAAAAAGATATGAGAACAGAAAATGAAATAAAAAATGGATTACGAGTAGTGTGGGTGAGTAAGAAAAAATTACAAGATATTTTTAAAAAACAAAATAATAAAGTAAAGAATGGTAAAGTTAATTTTTACAATATTGCTTTTAATATAGCAAGAGACGGGATATTTGTGAATAAATGGCTGAAAGAGTAAATAGATCCAACGGTATACTAATTTTTTATGAAGCGATTTCAAATTAAGTAAGAAAAACTATTTATCTTATTTATATGGTAATATAATAATTATGCTAAAAATCGGCGATTATAATAAAATAATGTCTGACCGAAATATATTCAATCAGATTGTTTATACTCCCCTTTCCGATTTAAATTAGATAACTAAAATTATGCCAATAAACAATGTTCCAAAAATTATTATAAAATACAATCGATTTTTGGATCCAATTTTTGTATTTTACTGCAAGAATAATCCTGAATTACAAAAACGCGGTTGGAATGATTGGATGCCACCACAAAAAAAAGAAATCGCAAATAGAATCAAAAACTATAGAATAGAATGGGCTAAACAAGAAGACAAAATACTACAAGGAATATGTAAGATTTTAGATCTTGATTTTAAAAGAAATATTATAGATGTGCACATAGTAAGTGGGAACCCTCGTGATTTTAGTGAACCATTAATAATGAAAGGCGGTTACACACCAGAAGATTTTGTGGACACACTTTCACATGAATTAATTCATATTTTATTGCAAGATAATGTTGAAAAAATTCCTATTACAATTTTATCTAAAATGTTTCCAAAAGAATCTAATTTGACTAAAAATCATATAATTACGTATGCCACTCTTAAGTATATTTATCTTGAGATATTTAAAGATGAATCAAAATTGAATAAAAATATAAAAAAATCTTTAAAGTCCAGTTTGCCAGATTATAGTCGCGCATGGAAAATTGTTGAAGAAAAAGGATATGGTCAATTAATTATAGAATTTAAAAACAAATATCTCCCTATCAACCGAAATCAATAGGGAGATATTGCACGATCTTATCCATCATCCGTGTCGGGAGAGTCAGCGTCCGAGTCCTCGCTGTAATCTCCATGATCACATCCGTCATCATCGTCACCATCTCGACGGATACAAATTGGCAATGGACACAACTTATACATATTAGTTCACCTCCTTTCTTTTTTATCGGATTCGCCCCGACAGTTGCGACTCGTCTTTATAAGACGAGCTTTTTATGTCCTTTCTCTAAGACCCAAAAAGCTTGCCTCATAGACAATGATTTTTAAAAGAACGACATACTAAAAGTCTACCCCCCCCTGTCGCTGAAAGTCAAGAGTTATTTTTTCTGTAAAAATATGCTAAAATGGTGATATGATAAAAATCGGCGATTATAATAAAATAATGTCTGACCGAAATATATTCAATCAGATTGTTTATACTCCCCTTTCCGAAGCGTTACGGCTTTTAGACGAAAGAAGGAAAGATCCAGAAAAGAAAGGTTTATAACACCTTTTATTCACTTTTATTGAAAATTAATTATCATCTTATAAATTCGACATCCGTGTTTAAATAAAGATTTTTATGGTCACTATTGAAGATACGATTGATATTTATAAAAAGGTATACGACTTACCGGAATTGGAATATGAAGAAAAAGTACAAAAAGGTTTTTTAAAACTTTACAATAAAAAACATTACTTCGTTATCATTTCAATTTACAATCTCAAACATAAGCATCTTCTAATTCGAGATTTTAATAAAGGAATCGGTTGGGAATTACCTGGCGGTAGTATAAATTACGGCGAAAGTATTGAAGATGCAGTTAATAGAATTGTTCTTAATGAGACAGGTCTCGAAATTGACGAGCTTTCCCCTGTGGCAATTGTTAAAAATACTTTTCGATATGGCGATCAACATATTACTCATTGCGGTATTGCATTCATGGCCCTTAGTCGTGGAAAGCTGAAAGCTTATCCAAAAAATATTCAAACATGTTTCACAATGCAAATTCCAAAAAAGATTGCTTACCAAAACGATAGTATTCTTAGACTTGTCAGAGAAAAAAAAGATGCAATAAAATATGATCCACCTTTCGAAGAAATCGAGAGCATAAAGGGTAAGTTTTTTTCTTTGCTCTATCCGCTACATAAATATGCAATAAAACATGTTGGCAATATCGCATCCAAAAAAATAGAAAAGGTAATATTCAGTCTGATTGATGGTAAACCAAAAACAATACTAGACGCATCATGCGGAGACAGTTCGATTATTAATGAACTTTACGAGTGTTACAAGCCGGACATTTGCATCGGAAATGATATATCGTGGAAGACAATAACACTCACGAAAAAGAAACATCCAGAAGTAATTTTTACGAACCACAATGTTCTAGATATGCCGTACAAAGTGAAATTTGATTTAGTTATTTTCAAAAATACTCTCCATCATATTGAGAAAAGATGCCAAAAAAAAGTTTTCAATGACCTCAAGAACCTTGCAAAGCAACTAATTATAGTGGATATTGATGACCCACAAAATTCTAGTTTTATATCAAAATTATGGAATAATTATTATGTCTATTTACTAGGAGACCAAGGTGATAACTTTCTTAAATTTACAGAGTTTAAAAAATTACTCGAGATGGAAAATACTAATGAAAAATTAACATCTGGAGTAATTAACACAATCAAGGGCAATTATTTTTATGCCATGATAAAAAATCAATAGAAATCTAACATCGAGGTTAATTTCGCGACATGATCTTCTGATCCGTCAAATGTCCAATCTGAATACTTCGTAAGTCGATCGCATAGTTCATTGAATTCTTTGTCGTTTTTTATTAGTTTTAGACGAAAATTTCTGATTACATTCAATAATTTAGATCTATTTTTATCTAAATTCTCAACATTAGACATTTTTTCTATTTCCACGTAGGCAATCAATCCTGCCTTAACTAATACTAGTTTAGTATTATTCCCTAGATTAAACTCAAAATTTTCACGTTCAGTAATCTTTGATTTAAAATTAAATAGTGAGAGTATTTTTACAAAACCAATGAACTGACCTTTGGTGATTCCCTGTGAATTTTCAGTACGATCATGGGTATGGAAGTCACCCTTTTTTGCAACTATCTCTACTTTACCATTTGAACTAATACGAACTCTAATATCAAAATTATATTTATTTATTTTACCTAAAAACATGACCGACAACCTTTTTGTTTTAGATACTAGCTTTATTTTTTTATTTAAATCAATAAAAAGCTTCTCAAACTGATTAGGTGTAACCTCTGCTCTTAATTCAAGTTCTATGTTATTCGATATATTTTTTATTCTCTTCTTTTGCATATAAATATATTAGCATATTTTATAAAAAAGAAGAGCCGCCAGTATTACCTGATGGCTCATGTGTAGTTTTTGATGTCAAAACATTCAAGAGCTTTAACAATCAATTCGACACAGGCTTCTGGTGAGAAACGCTGTGTGTCTAAAAGAACGAATGGAATGTTGAACTCCAATGCGTTTTGAAGGAAAGCGGTGGCGATTTCTTTCTGCTTGTAAAATACACGATGATCTCCAACAGATGCCCCTCGTCGAAGTATCCTATCAATTTGAACTTCGTGATCAAGCGCAAGTATAATCGTCAAAGTTGGGACAATAACAGACTGAAAGTCATCTTTCGACACCTTCACACCCATTACTTGATGGTAAGTATATGTAGTGAGCCAGTACCGATCACATACCACCCTACCGTTGTTTTTTAGTAATTTATCAATTTCTTGGGAAGCATCATAAACGCCGTCCCGGTAAAATCGATAATGTTCGTCTGCCGACGCATCCTTATCAATCTGTGTTCGGAGCTTCATGTACTTTTTGGGAGGCGTCGCATAAGGTGTTGCTTTTAATTTTTCAGCAAGGACGTCACAGAGAGTAGTTTTACCCGTGCCATCAGCACCTTCAAGAGCTACAAACATCTTTAACACCTCCTTTCGAAATTTCGAGAATTTCAATCTCGGTTCGTCTACCAGCAATAGTGCCATCCACTACCTCACCCTTGCGTTTCCCCATAATCAAGGAGGCGAGTGGGGTGTTGTATGCGAGCATATCACAATCGGGGTCCGATTCTCCGAAACCGACAATTTTCAAAGTCATTTCTTCTCCATCCCGCACGATTTTGACACGGGTCCCAATGGTCACTTTATCGAAGCTCGTTGGTGACTCAACGAGTGTTGCTTGATTAAGACACTGATGTGCGTCAGAGAGCCTTCGATCCATACCTCGTATATCGATCACTAGAGAATCATATGATGCATTGTCGTGCCACTGATCACCACCTGCCTCGGCCACATGGGCAGTCTGAGATTGAAGTTCTCTGAGCTTCTTTTCCAGTGCTTCAATCTCTTGGTGTAACTTCGTCAAACCGCGTCTAGTAAAGTAGAATTTACTATTCATTATTTTCCTTTGTTGTGTCGGATAACGCTCCGACGGTTGCGTCTTGTTTCATTTTCATTGCGAACAATGAGACAAGCTTTTTAAGCCCTTTTAAAAAGAAGACTCAAAAAGCTTGCCTCATAGACAATGATTTTTATCAAAGAACTAGGCAGATTTACTTTTTAGTGTAACCCCCCCATCGTAAAAAGTCAAGCAGTTATTTTTTCTTTTTAAAAATATGGTAAAATGGTGATATGATAAAAATCGGCGATTATAATAAAATAATGTCCGATAAAAAACTTTTCCAAAATACTGTTTATACGACACTTTCGGGAGCGATTAAAATATTAGAAGAACGACAAAAAGATAGAGCGCTTAAAGATAAAATTGAGAAAATTTTAAATAATAATATCCCAGAACCTCTTAAAAAAGAGGGAAAATATGGTGTACAGTTTAGGCAAATAGCTACACCTAATCACGACGTGTACTGGTTTACTGAATTAACAAAAGATCGTGGCTTGAAAAGTGTTTTTTTTGAATATCACAAGGACAAATTTACTTCTAACAATGAATTTAAACATTCTTTGGGACAATTGCGAATACATCCAAAAATTAATAAAAGGGGAGATAATGTAGAAGAGAAGGTAACAATTTTTGACTTTAATAAATACAATGGCAAGCCGTTTAAAGATATTATGACTCTTTGGTCGGAACCACTGATAGATTTTCACAGAAGACTATTTGAAGTTTGCGGTTATTCCAAAGACAATCTTTGTTTTTACGATGCTTCACAATGGTTTAAGGATAATGGGGTTAAGGCGGTTAGCTATTATACCAATTTTATATTATTATTCATATGTCATGGTATTCTTTTTGAAAATTTTTTATTAACTGGAAGCGAAGGTGAGTTTACTAAAAAAATTTTCTTGCCAGCTTTTGAAAAAGCTTTTGATTTAGCTGGCATAAAACCGCTTATAGTGCCAATCCCACCAATGGATAACGAAGAGGATGTTCACTGGGTTTCTTATGATAAAAAAATAAAACCCTTACTTAAATCACTTAATTTATGATTGATATAAACACAACAATAAATACATGTTATGAAACGACAAACTCTTTAAGGGTAGTTGCAAATTATTCTCACATTATTCCTGTGGTTTTATCGCTTATTTTGGGAACTTTTGTGTTTATAAAAGCAAAATTTAATCTCTTTTCAAAAGTATTTCTTGCTTTTATTATAGTCTTCTCACTTTGGCTAATTGGTGATGCTATAATTTGGACATCAAATAATTATCATCTTATATACGCGATATGGTCTTCTTTAGTATATATAGAAGTTGTATTTTACATACTGGGATTTTATTTTGCCACTGTATTCGTAAAAAAATCTGACATATCAATATCATGGAAAATAGTACTTTTTGTGTTAACTTTGCCAGCACTTTTTATAACTATCACTCAGCAATCAGTAACAGGATTTAATTATCCAGTCTGTGAGGCTTTTAATAATAACTTTTTAGATCAATATAAATTAATAATTGAAGGAATAATACTAATCATTATTCTTATTTATATACTGATTCCCTTTTTCAAAAGACTTCCCTGGAATCAGAAAAAAGATGATTTAATGGTACTTGGCTCTACGTTTCTTTTTCTTTCTGTTTTTGGAATTACAGAATACCTAGCTTCAATTACTGGCTATTACGAAATGAATCTCTATAGCCTATTTCTTCTGCCGATATTCCTCGTCGCTATTATTTACTCTGTTTTTGAACTTGATATTTTTAATTTCCATATTTTGGGTACTCATTATTTAGTTGTTGGTCTTATAGTTCTGATGGGCGGGCAATTATTTTTTGTCACCAGCACGGCAAATCGACTATTAACTATTTTAACCATCATACTGCTTGTTGGTTTAAGCATTATCCTTTTTAGAAACTTAAAGAGAGAATCTGACCAAAGGGTACATATTGAAAAACTAAATATCCAGCTTGAAAGCTTGCTCAAGCAACGCGAAAGCTTGGTGCACTTGGTTACTCATAAGATTAAGGGTTCTTTCACTCGCTCTAAATATATTTTTGCCGGATTGCTTGACGGAACATTCGGCGAGACAAATCCGGCGATACAAAAAGTGGCAAAAATGGGATTGGAATCCGAAGATGCCGGCATACATACGGTTGATTTGGTTTTGGATGTCGCCAATATGCAGAAGGGAGTTGTAAAATATGAAATGAAAGTGATTGATTTTAAAGAAATAATTTTTAAAACCTTTGCGGAGAAAAAAATTCAAGCGGAAGAAAGAGGGCTTCAAATGGAGAGCAAAATACACGACAGCAAAGACGATATCTACAGCGTTCTGGGCGATGTTTTCTGGCTTAGGGAAGCTATTAATAATTTGATTGATAATGCCATTAAGTATACAAAGGAAGGAAAGATAACAATTAATCTTGAAGATGGCAATGGCAAAATAAAATTTTCTATTAAAGACACAGGCATAGGCATTACGGATGAAGACAAAAAGAGCTTGTTTACCGAAGGCGGACGAGGCAAAGATTCAGTTAAAATTAACGTGGACAGCACGGGCTATGGTCTCTATTCGGTAAAATTAATAATTGAAGCTCACAAGGGAAAAGTTTGGGCCGAGTCTGAGGGTCCGGGCAAAGGTTCCGCTTTCTATGTGGAACTGGACGCAGTGGTTTAAGACAGCCAAAAAAGATTGAAATAAAATTTCAAAAGTGATATATTTGAGTGTATGAATATTGTAACTTTGCCTAAAAATAAATATGTGCAAATTTTAAATACTCAAGAAAAACTCCGAAGTGATTTGACTCGTTTGCAAAAAATAGTTTCTTATATTGCCCAAGATGAAATAAGCTCTTTGTACATGACAAGACTTTTCAAAATAGAGAAAGGACTTTCTGCCGGTAAAGGTATTAAATTTAAAAACAAAAATGAAATTAAAAAATTCTTCCGTTCGCTTTGGCTATGAAAGATAAGAGGATAAAATTTGTTTTTTCCACAGAATTTAAAAAAATCCTTGAGAAAATGGCAAAGAAGGATAAACTGGGATTAAGTAAAATCGAAGATCGAGTATATAAAATAATCTCAAACCCGATAGTGAGAGATGCAAGAGGAGCTCGGCGTTAAAGTTCCTCTTGTTCACATGAAAACTTTTCTTTCTTCAAATGCCACAATGGGTCATTTGTGGGCAGTTTACCTAGGTGAACTGCCACTTGACTGGAATTTTTCACCTAATGCAGAAGTTGCATCAGTAGTAAAAATGAGTACAAAAGAAATCTATGAGAAATTAAAATTATCTCCGGAATTATTTACCCAGGGTTTTATAAATGTTTTGACTGAATTTGATCTGATAAAATATAAAAAAACTTGCTACTTCTCGAGTTGACTGCTTGTTAAACGGAGTATAATTTCGCGCGCGGAATTTTTAGTATTAGTGACAACAATGGAAGTATTGTCTGCCATAATGTACATCATTACTATTTTATTTTCATTGTCGTAAAGAATACGCGCGTTTTTGTTTTCTATAATGCCATCTTGAAATTCCTTTATAAAAAGATATTTTGTTTCCGGTGTTATCTTAATTCCAAAAAATCCATATAAATCAAAAAACATTTTACTCTCCCAGAGACGCAGGGAACTAAAAATATCAGCCAAGGAGCGCGTCTTAAGCAAAATAAAAAAATCTTTAGTCTCAACGTTTACGACACCCATTAAAAAGTCATCATTTATAAAAATATTATCGTTTGAACCGCCCAAAGAAAAACCACTCTTGATAAGCTTAAGAAATTTTCTCAAACCTATCGTTTTTTTTTCATAAGTAAGATAAATTCCCTCTATTCCCCCATTTTTGACTTCTGTTATGCTTACCTTATTAAAAACATTTTGGACTACTTGTTCTTTTCTAAAATCTTTTACTTCTATAAAAGAACTTTTGTCATTGAAGATAAGAGGCGCATATTGTTTTTCTATAGGAACCGTGGGAACTTCCCTCGTAAGCGCGAAAAAAAATAAAGTTGTCAAACTGATTACAATAAATAATAACCCCGTAAACATAAAAAATTTATTTTTTTTTGACTCCGGGGACAGATTTCTTTTTACCTTTTCGTGTTCTTCCTCTTCGTGAATTATCCTTTTTATTAGCCCGCTTTTGTCATCTTCAATTATCTGCGCCAGATCTTCAGTGTAAGTCCGAACAATTTTATTTTGCGCATTGTTGTCTTTTTCCATTTTATTAACTTCGCTTTTTCCCATTAAAAAAATTTTTGTCCGCTTCTTTAATAGAAAGGCCGATCCTGCCGCGTTCTTGATCAACAGATATAACTTTTACCGGAACAATCGCGCCTTCCTTTATTATATCGCTAACTCGCTCTACGCGAAATGGCGCCAATTCAGAGATATGCACCATGCCATCAGTATAAGCGTTAAGCCTGACAAAGGCCCCGAAATCAGCCACTTTGACTATTTCCCCTTTTAAAATATCTCCCACCTGGTACTCGCGCGTCATCTCCAAAACTATATCCTTGGCTTTTTCCGCTGAATCGTTCTTGCCGGTGAAATATACAGTTCCATCGTCTTCAATGGTGATTTCCGCTCCAGTTTTCTCTTTTATTTCCTTGATAATCTTCCCGCCACTGCCTATTACCAAACCTATCATATCCGGCTTAATTTTAATAATGAGTATTTTAGGAGCATTCGGAGATATGTCAGAACGAGGAGCTTTAATTTCTTTTTCAATTTTATCTAAAATAGCCACTCTGGCATTTTTTGCCTGCGCCATTGCCTCGCCCAATATTTTTATCGGCACTCCTTCCACTTTTACATCCAATTGGATAGCGGTAACTCCGGCTCTTGTGCCTGCAACTTTGAAATCCATATCTCCATAATGGTCTTCCGGTCCTTGAATGTCGGTCAAAATTTTATATTTTTGCTCTTTTTTAATTCGTAATTCGTCATTCGTAATTTCTTCCAGCATCAATCCCATAGCTATGCCGGCGACAGGCGCCTTGATTGGCACTCCGCCATCCATTAACGCAAGAGTGGAAGCGCAAATTGAAGCTTGGGAAGTAGAACCATTTGAGGCCATTGATTCAGAAACTAATCGCATCGTATATGGAAATTCCTCAATGGAAGGCAAAACCATCGCGAGCGCCTTTTCCGCGAGCGCGCCATGGCCAACCTCCCGACGATTGGTAAATCCGGCTCTTCCTGTTTCTCCGGATGAATAGGGCGGAAAATTATAATGGTGCATAAATCTTTTTTCCGCTTTTGTTTGCATTCCATCAATCATATGCCTATCTTCCGGTCCGCCCAAGGTAAGCACTGAAAGAACATGCGTTCCTCCGCGGTAAAAAATTCCAGAACCATGAAGTATTGAAGAAATTCCCCCGGCCTGCGCGTAAAGATCGCGAAGCTCATCCATTCCCCTGCCGTCCGCCCTTTTATTTTCGTTTATAGCTTTGTTGTGCAGTATGCTATTTTCCGTATCATCAAATAAATTATCTTCTAACGTAAAATCTTCTCTCTCGGAATATTTGTCCGCAGCCATTTTATTCCAAACGCTATGCAGTTCGTCTATTTTTGTCTTGCCTGCTCCAGAAAAAATAGCGCTTTCCATTTTTGGCAAAATATTTTCGTTAAACAATTTAGCCGATTCAGGGTTGATTTCCTCTTTTTCTATTACCCTTTTTTCTTTGCCTATTTCTTTAACAATTTTCTTCTGAAAATTTTCCAGCTTGGTTATTTCTTCGCTTGCTCTTTTTAAGGCTTCTTCCAGTTCCTCTTCTTTTGTCTGATGGGCGGACGCTTCAATCATATTTATGTTTCCATTTTTACCGCAAACGGTAAGATCAAACTTGTATTGCGCCTCGCTTTCGCGCAATTTTTGAGAAAAATTGATTTTTAAATCTTCATTCGCCTCGCTGGAGCTTTGGCGAAGCGGGTTGTTATATTTGCCGA
>Ga0209210_1000811_pt1 | contig 29752 bp, 40 predicted proteins | sample RifGroA1_FD_183991 | JGI IMG/M metagenome (GOLD analysis project Ga0209210, IMG submission 183991) | Contaminated groundwater microbial communities from Rifle, Colorado, USA - Rifle Groundwater A1 (SPAdes) (version 2) | ecosystem: Environmental > Aquatic > Deep subsurface > Groundwater >...
AATAAGAGAAAAAGCAAAAGCGCGTGGATTAAACCCAACTATTAACACGCAAGATGAATTCCGTGCGGCTGGCATTGAAGTGCATACGACCGCAGGCACATACCGCTTAGGTTACAGAATGATAGTTCCGGGGAGAAAAGAATCTGGCTACCAGCCCTTCTCTTGGTTTATCCCACCAGAGAGAAACGGAGGTTCTGACTTAATTGTGGCGAGCTTTCCAGGCGAGAGGCCTTGGCAACAATTAAGATTCATAATTTCAGTGATGGACAAAGTAAACGGCATTGAAAGGCGGCCAATAGTTCAAGAGCGGGCAAAAGAAGTTGCCATATTTGGTGGCGAAGGACAAAGCCTGCCATTTAGCAATATGCCGACATTGCCTTATGATTATGTTGATGCCAGAAAAGATGGCGCGCTGTGCGCGGCATTGCAACCAAAAACATTTTAATATTTTATTAAAAGAACTTCTTCACTCTCTCTGCCGCATTTAAAAAAAAGGCTCCTGGGCACAATCTGAACAAAGTTCAGATGTGCATCTGAAAACTCGGTTTTCAGATTGCACCTAAAAGAAAGAAGCTAGGGAATCTCGTTTCACTCAATTCCCTTATTGCGAATTAAAAAACCTCTTAATTTTATCTGCAGTCAATTTAGTAGCAATAGGCTTCCACTCTGGAGGCAGGCATTTCAAATAACTACCCCATGCAAACCTTTTGTCGAGAAAAACAACTGCCCCTTTATCTTCAGGCCTGCGAATGCACCGGCCAGCTGCCTGAATCGCACGCGTCATTGCTGGATGAGTATAACCATAATCCCATCCTTTGTTGTACTTGTAATCGTAAAACTCAATCAGGCTTTTTGTAGCTAAATCAGGATTTGCAAGAGGCACACCAACTACAATCGCGCATTTCAGGAAATCGCCCGGAAGGTCAATGCCTTCAGACATGGAGCCGCCCTGGACAGCAAGGAGCAATCCCCCATTCCCATTGCTCGCAGCCAGCTTAAATTGGTTCAGAAGCTCTGCCCTCTGGGATTTTTTTAATTCAGAACTATCTATGAAAACTTCTTTTGCGGTTTTTCCCTCCATGAATGGCAGGATTGCCTGCAAAATATAATAACTTGGGAAAAATATTGCGCAGTTATTCGGAACTGACTTAACAATATCAATGCAGTCCCTTGCGATTTTCTGGAATTCATCAGCAGTCCTTGAAGTGAATTTTGTTGTCGTATTTGTGTCTATAAGTACGAGCCTGTTTTCTGGCGGGAAAGGGCTGGCATAGGTCTTCAAGTCCGTCCTATTTTCTGGGAAGCCAAGCAGATCCCGATACATTTCGCCAGGGACAAGCGTTCCGGACATCAGAATAGTTGAAACTGATTCGTTTATTACCTCGCCTGCTGAGATGGCTGGCGAGAGGCAGTTATAAGACAATTCAATCATTTGCCTCTCAGAGTGCCCCAGTTTTGTTCGCAGTATGCGGGAATATCCCGCATCATCGCCAGTCCACATTTCCAAAAATTCCGAAACAGAGCCGACAAAAGATTTTTTCGCACTTTTGCGGATTTCAGCAGATGCAGATTCCAAATCAGAATACAGGTCCTCGTACGCCCACTGGGTTGTGGTCTGCAATTCATCAATGAAATCTTTTTTTGATATGAATGCTTCTTTGCTATTTTTCAGCGCACTTTTTTTCAGGTTGTAAAATGTATTGTTCAGATTTTCAAGAGCTTCCGACAAGTCATCAAAGTGAAATGCCTTTGCTTCTTTTGCTGCGCGGTTTATTATGAAATTATTTAATTTTGCAGACAATATATCTCTTACGCGTGATGGAAGGTTATGCCCCTCATCAATTATCAGAATTGAATTTTTCAATTCCTTTTTCAGCCTGCCGAGGAAAAACTGGCGGACTGACGGCTGAAAAATATGATAATAGTCTGCAATAATTACCTGCGAATCCTTTCCGAGAAGGCTGGCCAGCTCATAACTGCAGAAATCTTCTTTGCACATTTCGAAAAGCTCTTCTGCGTGGATTGGGCTCTTTTTTTTCAGCCCCATGAGCATATCCATTGCACTTCCCTGCAGTTGATTTTTTGTTCCGAAAACCGCGTTGTAAAATGTGCATTTTTCTCCTTCCCTCAGGCTTTTGCAGAATTCGTTAAACTCTTTCGAGCTGAGCCGCTCGACTCCGCCATGGCTGCACATCCATTTTTTTCCAATTAAATCCGTTGCCTTTACATCAATACCGTGTTTTTGTTTTATTTTCTGTAGAGTTTCGATTGCAATCTGGTGCTGGGAATGTTTCGGCGTAAGGAAGAAAACAGAATAACCTTTTTCCAGCGCTACGGTAAGAGCTGGCCCAAGAGTCGCTGCGGTCTTTCCTAGCCCTGTCGGAGCGTGGGCGATAAGATGCCTTTTTGTATCAATAGCATGCGTCACGTCATTTATCAGCTCCTGCTGTATCGGGCGTATTTTTTCAAAAGGGAAATACATAAATCAAAGTCCGCTGGTGGATTTATAAGAGTTCATATCGGGTGTCGAATGAATAGCTATGCTTACAAAAAATCAATTACATTTATAAAATTACTTCTCCAGCTAAAAATATGGAAATCACTCATAAAACCCTCGGCTATGTGCTAGCTGGCATTGCCATCTTTCTATTAGTCATACTTGTTTTCGTAAAGGCAGATTTTGACACGCAGTCTGCGGCCCTGTGCGACAGTTATAGCAAGAGCGGAATGGACATGAATCTGTGCCCCGTACACAGCAATAGTACATCTTGGATGCTTGTCCTTGCTTTCGGGATCGGCTTCCTGATGCTTGGTGCAGGGATTTACCTTAGCTTCATGCCTGCAGAGAAACCGCCTTTAATTATGGAAGAGAAAAAAGAATTCAAACAGATTGATTTAACAAAACTTGACGAAGATGAAAAGAAAATCTACGGTATACTAAAAGGTAAGGGCGGCTCGGCATACCAGTCTGACTTGGTAAATGAAACTAGTTTCAGCAAGGTCAAGATTACGCGCATATTAGACAAGCTGGAGATGATGAATGTTCTTGAAAGGCGCAGAAGAGGCATGACTAATATTATTGTGCTGAAATGAAACTAGTTTCAGTTTAGCGAGTTCATAGAGCCCGCAGTTTTCTTTTTGAGGTTTCACAGGGATGTGAAACTAGTTTCACCAGCAGATATATATGCTGTTTCTTTCTTAGATTTATGTGATAAAAATGACAGATTGTTGCGAAGAACACGGAGAACATAAAGAAACTAAAGCCGAAGGCAAGAAAAGCCACGAGAAGCCGTCCAGCCTGCTTATTGGCCTGCTCGTATTAGCCGCAATTGTATTGCTGTTTAACCAGTACCAGATATCAGGCATTTCAAAAGCGCTCATTACGTCTGGCACAGAAAACACTGCAACCCAAACAATTGCAACCGGCGCAAGTGTGATTCCTACTGGCACGCCCGCAGTCTACGGAAGCGAACTAAAAATAAGGTATGATGATATTTCGCCAAACGATCCGAAAAAGGCGGACGCAACAATTACTGTGATGGGAAACTTTGACAGGTCACTGCAACTATCTGGCGAAAAACTAAGCAGATATGTAAAAATCGTCTCGCAAATTTCATGCGAATACTGCTGCGGTGCAAAGTCAATTATATTTGATGATGGCAAGCCTGCCTGCGGATGCGCACACAGCTTTGCGATGCGCGGATTAGCAAAATATCTTCTGACAAAACATCCGGAAATGAGCAACGATGCAGTCCTTGAGGAACTCGGAAAGTGGAAAACGCTGTTCTTCCCCGGAATCATGCAGCAAAAGGCGGATATTATGCGCTCGCAGGGAATTGAAATGAATTACATAAACCTTGCGTCAAACAAATACAGAGGAATTGAAAAAGGAACACAAGGCGGTTCTATGGTAGGAGGTTGTTAAGGAATTAAAATGGAAAAAAATATTGTATTGACAATTGTAATAATAGGCCTGATTATCTTTGCAGGCATACAAACAATTGAGCTGGCCAACATAAAGGCACAGCTCGGCGGCGCAACAATAAGCGCGGGAAGCGCATACCAAACACAAGCGCAGGCACCTGCACAACAGCAGGCACCGCAAGCGCCAGCGCAGTCAGCAATGGTTGGCGGCTGCTAGCAAATGAAACAGATTTTTTTATTTTTTATTGTTGCAATTTTAAGCAGCGCAATTGGAAGCGCTACATTTTATGTAATAGACAAACAATTTTCAAAAGAAAAATTAATTAAAGAATTTTACGAGATTGAAAATGCTGTCCACGTGAGCCCGCACAGCGTCCGCAAGGCAATAGATAGCAACGACGACAGCTTCATTTTAGTGGATTTAAGAAGCACACAGGAATATGCCAATGGACATATCAAAGGCGCAATAAACATACCTGCGTACAAAGATCCGGATACGTCTGCTTACAAAGATGAAGAACGGATAGTAAATTCTTTTGCAAAGTTGAAAGAAAAAAATCCGGGCAAAGAAATAATTGTTTACTGCTACAGTGTGCCATGCATGACTGGCAGAAAAATCGGCCTAATGCTTGCGGAAAATGGTATTTATGTGCAGCATTTAGGCATAGGTTGGAATGAATGGCGTTATTCTTGGACTTTATGGAACCACGAGCACGAATGGAACTTAACAAAAGCCGAAGATTATATTGAATCTGTGCCGATGTCAGCAACAGATAATAATAATTCTGGCTGCACAGTTACGGAGGAATTTGGCTGTTAAAATGAAAAAGTTTTTTCTCTTTCCTTTATTTTTAACTCTAATCAGTTCTGTACGCGCGCACTGCCCACTCTGCACAGGCGCAGCAATCGGCGGTGTTGCGCTTGCGCGTGTGTTCGGTGTTGATGATAGCATCTCTGGGCTTTTCATGGGCGCAATGGTTGCATCAACAGCATTGTGGTTCAGCAAGCTTGCCAAGAAAAAAATTAATTTCAAATTTCAGGACGCCGCATTTATCGTGGCTTCATTCTTTCTCACAGTAATTCCGTTTTACGCGGCAGGCCTCATAACAAACGTAGACATGGTCAAGAGCATGCCAGAGCATCACGCAATGCTTGGCCTTGGCGTGTTTGGTATTGACAAACTTCTGACAGGAATTCTTTTCGGAACGCTTGGCATTTGGTTTGCATTGTGGCTGAGCGATGCAATAAAAGAAAACCGCAATAACAAATCTCTTTGGCCATTCCAAGGTGTTTCTTTCGTCGTGATTGCCTGCGCAGCATTATCCGCATTTTTGTGGGGCGTGATAAAATGGATGTAATAATTTACGTACTCGCGGCAATTGCAGGGTTATTTTTTGCGTGGCTGGCCATAAAACCAATTATCGATAAGAGATTTGATAAAAATATCTGTGCAGTCTGCGCGGCAGTTGTCAGTACATGGATTATTCTATTATTACTGAATATTTTTTCTGTTGTGAAAACACAACTACTGCTGGCAATCCTAATGGGCCAGAGCATTGCAGGCGCAACGCATGTAATGGAAAAAAACGAAAAACTTAAAGGTTTCAAGATAATTGTAATAATTGCCGGAACAACGGTAGTTTATTATTTGCTAAAATGGATTGGCTAAAAATAAAAAGTTGGTTACAAAAATTGTGGGAGAAGATAAAAGAATGCTGCGGATAAATAAAATTCCAATTTTTATTTTAAGAATCTTAATCGGAATTATATTTATTATTCCTGGCTGGCAAGACATAACAAACCCAAAGTTCAGCGCAGATTCTTTCCTGACAAAGGTTGCTTATGGGCCATTTCAAAGCTTTTACGCAGGCATGGCCGGCAATCCCGCAGTCAGCCTGCTTGTTGCGTGGGGGCTTTTCCTGATTGGCCTGTGCCTTCTGCTTGGCCTGCTCGTAAAAACAGCCTCATCTCTTGGAATTGTGATGATGCTTTTGTTTTACCTTGCGCGGTTTCCACCCAAACATAACTTAATTGAAGAGCACATAGTTTACGCCGCGGTTTTATTCGCACTAATTGTTTTTGAGGCTGGAAAATTTATTGGCATTGATAAATATCTTGCAAAAACAAAAATAGTTGAAAAAAATAAATGGTTTAGGTTATTATTATGATAAAAATGTATGCGCAGTCGAGGACTGCGCTCGGGGGAAATCAGGAAGAACCTCAAACTGAAAGGGGGCGGAGCCCCCTTGCGGTTCGGATGAATAAAGAAAGTGCAATCGGCGTGGCGAATGCTGCAACAGGCGGGATGAGTATAATCAGCTCTTACAATATCTGCCACTCAGTATGCACTGCCGCAATTGCCATGCTTGCGTTTTTCGGGGTATTTATCACGGGCATGCCATTGTTCTTCCTGACGCGGTATCAATTATACTTCTGGGCAATAGGCATAACTATGCTAATTATCGCAACTGTGCTTTATTTCCGGATGGGCAAATGCATCTCAAAACACATGCTTTTGGCAAATGCCGGCCTGCTTCTGGCTGGCTTTCCCTTCGCGAAAGGCTACTTTGCAGTTTTCATGGTGGCAGGGCTTGCGGTTGTTATTTCGGCAATAGCATTGTATTTTGCAGAGCGGGCGAAACATACACATCACGTTTTGCAGGATGGAAAAAACACAGATAAACAAATAACAATCGCCATTGTAGTGTTTGTTGCGATATTTTTGGGATTTGTTGCATACGAAGTTTACTCTGCTGAAACTAGTTTCAGTTCTGAAAAATACCAAGCCGCAATTAAAGCACAGAATCCTAATGATAAATGTGCAACTCCACCAGGCTACACTGATGCACAATGGCGCGAGCATATGGGGCACCATCCAGACATGTATGAAGAATGCCTAATTAGATAGTTAGGTATGAAGTAATATTTATTAAGCCAAATAAATAAACTATGCTGGCACTGACATGGAATTAAATGCTAAAAAAGATGTTTTGAATGCTCTCGAAGGGGCTTACGCTGCTGTGAAAGGCGGGCAGATAGAAAATCTGCATGGCCTGTCTGACCACATAGTTCACTCAATGTCAATATATAATGATAAGGAAATAACAAATGTCGCTGTTGCAATTTATGCACTTGCCAAAATTTTCGAAACTGAGAAATACAAAAAGCATAAGAAAATAAAAGAGTTTACTAAAGCAGTCCTCTCGCACATGGACGATGCGATTTTTGCGCTAAAGAGGAATGACTTAGAAAAATATTCGAATACATTGCAGATGCTTTTCAGAGACATAGAAGGCTTCAGCAAAAGAATCAGATTTTATATTGAAGATGTGTTGAACTTTTCGAAAATTAAAAAAAGCTCAAAGCTTTACGAACATGGCTTGTCTCTCGGGCAGGCGGCAGAAGCAACTGGCGTAACAAAGTGGGAACTGATGCCGATGACTGGTGAGACAACCACGCATGAAAAATTTGTTGAGCCAATAGTTGATGATGAAAAAAAAATAAATCTTGTGAGGAAATTATTCAAATTAAAATAAAAAATGGCAATACTATTTGACTCATCAACATTGATAAGCCTTGCAACTACATGCGGACTTACTTACCTTCCTCAGCTCCAGAAGATTTACGGCTCTGATTTTGCAATAACAAATACTGTCAAGGCCGAAACAATCGGAAAATCAATGGAAACAATGCGTTTCAAGTATGAAGGAATCAGGCTGAATAATCTAATCGGACAGAATGTTTTGAAACTTTACGAAGAGAAAGGGCATGCCCAGAAAATTAACACGCTGATGAATTCCATAAACAGCTCGTTTTTTGCAGAAGGCAAGCCCCTGAAAATAGTTCATCCCGGCGAAATTTCTGTTCTTGTTCTTGGGAAAGTTGCGAATGCAGATGCGCTGGCAATTGATGAAAGAACAACTCGGCTCGTCATTGAAAATCCTGAAATGCTACGTGACATGTTACAGTCAAAACTTCACACTAACGTAAAAATAAACAAAGATAATATGGCTTTTGTTTCAGACTTCTGCAAGGGCATGCAAGTAATACGCTCTGCAGAGCTGGCCTTTGCTGCATGGAAGGCTGGCCTGCTTGGCATCAACAGCAAGGACGCGCTGGAAGGCGTTTTATGGGCTTTGAAATTTGCAGGCTGCGCCATCTCGCAGGATGAGATCAATACTTATGTGAATAAATTTGCATAGTTAGCTAATTATAATATAGTTATTTATCTCCAGTGCTAAAAATCCTTTTTATACGAACATGAAGTTATTATTTTATGGCTTCATCAAAAAAACACATGCTTCTTCTTGAGGAACAGACCATTTTATCGCGGGAAAGGACTATGCAGCAATACATGACGACTGGCCTGTCCTTCATTGGCGTCGGCCTGATTGTACTGAAGTTTTTCTTTGGAAGCCCGTATATTTTTCTTGGAAGCCTGCTTCTCACAATCGGCTTTTCACAAATAGTTATTGCATACTACCGCTTTGAGAAATACAGGGTTGTGGCGAGAAAACTCAGAAAGAAAGAGAAGCAGTATGCTTTGGAAGTGGGGGAATAGTTTTTCTGAGATGTTAGGCAATAACAACACACATGGCGCCATTCCTGCGTCTGTTAAGTTAATTTAGAAAAGTTTATATAAGCACAAATTTACGCAAAATAGTTAGTTTTATGGCAGAAAATAAGAAGCTTAAGATTGTTGTTGGATATCCCCCAACTATATCTGCAAAGGGAGTTCCATTGCTAAGCCAAAATAGGCAATTCCAGTATTTCAACAATCCTACTTTCTTGTTTCCAGTTGCAATGGGGACTGCTGCCACGTGGCTTAAAAACTTAGGATACAAAACTTACTGGAAGGACTGCATTGCAGAAGGGTTAAACACAGAACAGTTCTTCGAGTTTTTAGATGAGGAAAAACCAGATATGTTTATTTTTGACACCAAAACACCTACGATAAAGAAGCACTGGGAAATTGCAAAAGTTTTAAAGGAAAAATATCCGCATCTAAAATTAGTTTTGTGCGGAGACCATCCAACTGCCCTGCCTTTAGAGTCGATGCAAAATTCGCCAATAGATTTCTTAATCTGCGGCGGCTATCATGATTTTGCTTCTGTGGATCTGGCGGACGCCCTGGAAAATAAAAAAGAAATACCAAAAGGAATTTGGTACAGAAAAGACGGAAAAATTGTAGAAAACGGAAGATACGAATTAAAAAAGAAACTTGATGATGCTCCGATAATTGACAGAAAGTTTACACATAATGAACGATATCAAAAAGAATTTAATCTGGCTGGCAGGCCTTTGGCATACATCATGTCTGGGCGGGACTGCTGGTGGGGCAAATGCACCTTCTGCGTTTGGGACCACACATTGTATCCTCTGGGAACATTCAGGGCAAGGTCACCGGAAAATGTAATGGAAGAAGTAAAATATCTTGTTGATGAAATCGGAGTAAAGGAAATTTTTGATGACTGCGGCACCATAACAGTTGGGGCTTGGCTGAAAAAGTTCTGCAATTTGATGATTGAGTCTGGGTATAACAAAAAAGTAATGTATTCCTGCAACATGAGATTTGGAGCCATAAACGCAGAGGAATGCAAACTAATGAAAGAGGCGGGGTTTAGATTATTAAAATTCGGGTTAGAATCTGGAAATCAGGAAACAATTGACAGGCTGGACAAGGGAACTAAGATAGAAGCAGTTGAACCTAGCTGCAGGGCTGCCAAGGAGGCTGGCCTGATGGTGCATCTGACAATTATGGTCGGCTATCCATGGGAAACAAAAGCAGATGCTATGAGAACTTATGAATTAGCAAAGAGAGTAATGCTAAAAGGCTATGCGGACGTATTACAGTCAACTACTGTTATTCCATACCCTGGCACTCCATTAAACAGGGATGCAGTCAAAAACAGATGGTTTAGGGATGAATTTGATCCGTACGATTATGATGCCTATGATATGGCTGCGCCGGTTTTCAAAAGCCCGGACATGACGCTGGAAGAAATACAGCAGATGTGCAATAAAATTTACAGCATTTTTATGGACCCAAGATACATAGCTATGCGTTTGTTAAAAATAAAATCATGGCAGGACTTGCTTTATACTTTAAAAGGCGCGAAGGCAGTCCTTGGGCACGTTGAGGACTTCTCGAGGCCAGTGCCGCAGGCAGAATAAGATTATTAATTAATTTATCTGCCAGAACATTTGCCTTAATTAATAATTATCTTTCCAATCATCGCAGGATGCAGGCTGCAATAATAATTGTATGTTCCCGCTGTGTTAAACGTGTGTGAATAAGTCTGTCCTTTTGAAAGAGCAGCTGAATTAATTTCCGTGCCCGCATCAGAAACAATTGTATGTTTCACAGAATCGCTGTTTTCCCATACAACAGCTGTGCCTTTTGGCACGGTTAATGTAGCTGGATTAAATGCAAAACCGCTTATATCAACATCTACTTTAACGCTAGAATCTCCTGACGGTGCAGTTTGCACTTGTTTCTCTGCGGAACAGCCGCTAATCAACACTATCATTACTAAAAACCCAACAACTATTATTAATTTATTGTCAATTGCCATAATTTATTTGTATTTATTAATATTTAAAGCATTTGGTCTGCCATGCGCAAAAAGTATATTAACTTAGCACGGCATGCCTGAGGTATGCTCAGCAAGCTGGCCACCGAGTTAAAGCTCCGCGGATTCTCAGAGAACACTGTGACGAGCTACTGCTTTCACGTGCAGAAGTTTTTTGATTTCATCAGGAAAGACGCCGCCGCAGTAAATAACGATGATGTAAAATCCTTTCTTGCGCATATGATTGCAGAGAAAAATCTCGAGCCGGCCTCAGTTGCGCTGGCGAAGGCGGCGCTCGTGTTTTATTTTCAGGAAGTTCTTGGCAGAAAATTTATTGATGTAAAAACCCCGAAGCGCGCGAAGAAAGTTCCTATAGTTTTGACGAAAGACGAAATAAAATTATTGTTAAACACCGCAAAAAATTTCAAACATAAACTGATGATTGAATTATTGTATTCTTCCGGACTGCGATTGTCAGAATTAATTAATCTGAAAACCGAAGATTTAGAGATAAAAGACAAGGTCGGCTGGGTGCGCCGCGGAAAAGGAGCAAAGGACAGGTTGATGATTTTGTCCGAGAAAGTTTCCAAAGACCTAACTAGATTTCTGAAGGAGCGAAAAGGATTTGTATTTGTGGGGAGAAACGGCCACCTGTCAAAAAGATTGGTGCAGAAAGTTCTTGCCGACTTAGCTGGGAAGGCTGGCCTCTCCAAGCATGTGCATCCGCACATGTTACGGCATTCGTTTGCAACTCATCTTTTGGAAGCAGGGGTGGACATCCGCAAGATTCAGGAATTACTCGGCCACTCAGATCTTTCAACCACGCAGATTTATACAAAGGTTTCAACCGCGGAACTGAAAAAAGTGAGAAGCCCGCTGGATGATTTGTAATCTGTGAGTGAAACCGCTTAATCGGGTGTTACGTTCGTGAGGCTGCGTTAGCAGCCGAACCAAGAGTTAGTGCAACGATCCGAGCAGGCGAGGAAACTCGCAGACTTTGAAAACGGTTATACATTCGTTGTTGGCGTACTTTTTCTTGCGTTCATGGGCGATTAGTAGTGGGGGTGGGGGGAGTTATCTGCCTTGAAACGTGGCCGCGCTTACAACTGAAAAAATATCATCGTGCTTATCTCTAAAGCTTTCAAATACTTTTATGTTCATAGTTCCTTTTGGATAATTAGTTTTTTCTTGAATCATGATTAATTCAGTTGTAACTAAAATAAATTCTGCGGAGTATTGCCCATATTTATTTAGCTCTTCAAATTGCGCCAGCTCTTTTTTATCATAAACTTGCAATGACGGCGGGAATTTATTTTCTGGCTTCAATTTCTTCATCATAGCTATTAAATAATCAACAAGTTTCAAAGTTAGTTCTTTATTTCTACTCAACTTCATATACAAATCAATAATAATGTGAATATGTTTGGGTGTTCGCACTCTTTTGTCAGGCTCTTGATAGTGAACGCGGAAATCAAAAGGCGATTCTTTCTTTTGCCCTTTTGAAACCAAAATTTTTACACCTTCTTTGGTTGTGTGCATCAATACGTGATCCATGCTCTCAAAACACTAAATCTTTATATATGCATTATGTATATTTATGCGCATAAGTGTTGAGAATGCCAAAAGTGCCGCTGAATATAACTGTTGATAAAGAATCGTTAGTCAAATTCAGAGATCTTTGCAAAAAGTTAGATATAAAAATCTCAACAAAGATAAATACTTTAATCAAAGAGTGGACTGAGAGAAATGGTCAAAACTAAACATAAAATAATTATCGGCGATTGTTTGGAAAAATTAAAAAGTATTCCGAGCGATAGTGTTGATTTAGTTTTTGCTGATCCGCCATACAACATGTCAAAGAAGCAAGGCCTCGGTTGGAAATACAGCAAGCACGTAACAATGCAGGAAAATTGGGATATGTTTTCCAAAGATGAATTTTTTAGTTTTAATCTGCAGTGGATTGCAGAGTGCCTGCGTGTGTTAAAACATGGCGGAAGTTTTTGGGTTAGTGGTTCATTTCATAATATTTACCAGCTTGGATTTATTTTGCAAAATTTCTTCAACGATATAAAAATAAACAATAGTATTGTTTGGTTTAAACCTAATGCACAGCCAAACATAAGCTGCAGAATGTTTACAGAAAGCACAGAGCATTTAATCTGGGCAACTAAAAACGGAAACGGCAAGAAATGGAAATTTAACTACGCAGACACAAAAAATTTAATTTCTGATGAAATAAATCCAAAAGGAAAGCAAACGCGAAATGTTTGGAGCATCGCGTTAACTCCAAAAAGCGAGAAGTGGGCAGGCAAGCACCCAACACAGAAGCCGGTTGAGCTACTGCGCAGAGTCCTGCTGGCTTGCACAGACGAAGGCGACACTGTGCTCGATCCATTTTTAGGTTCTGGTACGACATCATTCGTAGCAAAAACGCTCGGCAGGCATTCAATTGGAATTGAGAAAGAAGCTAAGTATTTGCCGATTATTCAAAAAAGGTTGAGTCCGGCGCAGAAGAAGATTGAGGAAGAGGCGGAGATTGAAGTCATAAGATAATTTGTTGTAATTAACTCTTACATGCAATATAATTTATGTTTATTTCTTGAATTCCGGAACAATATGGTTTTTCATCTATAGCCGCGCAAATTTTGATATTTTCAGATATGTTGCAATCACTTACATTTGCGTTTTTAAAAGTATCTAACATATTGCGGACTTCGGTAGACAAGCGCGATTTTATTCGTCTCGGCTCTTTTGTAAGTGGATCAAATTTTGGTGAACAGCCTTCTAATAGCTCGCCATGAATATCAAATTGCGGAGAATTGCACATGGCTATCGGTGTTTTATTAAAAAACGTAAAATTACCCATACAAGAATTTTTAGTTTGATTTACAAATAAATAATAGGGTTGTCCTCGTCCTGTATCTTTGCCGCCAACTTGAAATATTTTATAATTAATCTGCATATCAGAATAAATGCCACAGTTAAATGTATTTGGAGAAAAAGTTATTTGGTCTATTTCTATTCTTGGCGGGTTAGTAAACTCTTCCCAAGGTTGTGCAATAACGGCCCAAATAAAAAGTAAAATCAAACCGCCAACAATAGTCACCAACCATGGATTCTGCCAATTTCTCTTAATCCAAATAATAATATTAGTTGATCCTTTTTTTTGGGTATTTATTACAAACGCTTTGCACATGCGCATATAAATAATCTCTGAATTTTATCTTATCCACGATATTAAAGTTAACCGCTCTGCTCAAATTTAGCTGAAGTATAGTTATTATGCCAGCATCACGCAAATTAGTTAGTACTTCTTTCACCCTATGAAAACTTAAATTTTGGTCGCGCGCAATAAAACTAATATTTTCTTTATTTTCTTCATATTCTACAAGCAAAAATCTTATGACATTAAGGAGTTTTATATCGCTGTCTGAAAATTCCATATGACTTGATTTTTTATTTTTAAGTATGTCTTCTATGTCGTCTATTATTGAGGATATATTTGAGGATATCAGAGTTTTATTTTTTATTTTTTAAATGTAACTTTTCATACTTTTGCTGAGCATGCCCCAATATAAAAAGTTTTATTTGCCGGCCACGCCCTCCAATACCCCGCCCCTCACAAGAAAAAGTTGCGCGAGCCTGCGAGCCGTTTAATCATTGTTATGAGCTGTCGCGCAGCGATGGCTCATCCGTCCAGTCCCGATGTGATTAAACGACGCCAACATAAGAATTACCTAAAAAGTTTTCAAAGTGAATGTAACACCCGATTAAGCGAGGCGATAGCCTCGAGGTGAACGAAGTGAACACTCGGACTTTTTGTGAGTGGAGATGAACGAGCGAAGCGAGTGAACGCAAGTCACAAAAAGTTGGGTAAAACGAGGTGCAACCGAGTGGAACCGCTTAATCGGTGTTACGCGAGCGAGTGCATGGCACGAGCCAGGGTTTAGTGCAACGTCCGCCTTTGGCGGAAACCCGTGAGTCGGAAGCCTATCGTTTTAGTGTGCCGCAGTTCCAGAGGCTTTGTTGCTTTCAGCGTTTCTGGGCCTCGTGCAAGATGAGCGCCGGGGGCGGAGCATGAGCAAGTCACGCAGTAAGATTTTTAAACTAAATATTACATAATTCCTCATGACTATAATTATAATTTCTGAAGTAAATCTCATTAAAGATTATGTTGAGCTTAAGAATAATGATTCTGTAAAAATAAACCTGCGCGGCTGGAAAATTCTTGACACCACACCAACAAATCAGAGGCGCCACGAATTTATTTTTCAAAAAGATTTTTTTCTGCAACCCAGTGCAACCGTAAAAATCTGGAGCTGCGCCGGTAACAACGACGCAAGTAATATTTATCAAAATCGGAGCGCTAAAATATGGAACAACCCGGGCGATACCGCAGAGCTTTACGATGCAGATAGAAATTTAGTCGATAAGAAATCTGTTGGCAATCCGCCAAAGGGCGGGCGCGGCGGAGGTGCAAAACCGCCGAGACCGCCAACACTGGCAAAAATTACAATTTCTGGTTACGCGAACGATGCCGAATGCAAGCAACCAATACAAAATGCAAAACTTGTATTTCAAGTTCTCAAAGGCCAGAAAGAAGCAGAAACAAATACAGACGAAACAGGATATTATAAAACCGAATTAAATGGCGGCAGGGATTACACAGTTACGGTTTCCGCAAAAAATTATGACGATTTTTCAGACACAATTAATACAAAAGTTGGGAAAGATATGACTAAAAATTTCAAGCTCGAACCAAACTTAGAGATTGAGCTTGATGTTGATTCTGCGAAAGTGAAGTTTACGAGGAAGGACGATAACTTGATTAATTCTGTCAGACAATTAGCAAAGAATGGAAAGATTACAGTTGATATAAACTCTGATTATGTTATTTCTGTTAGCGTCTCTGTTTCTAAAGGAAAAACCAAAGGCATAACACCAACTCTTATCGAAACTGGCTATGGTAAAACACGAAAATTAATAATTCCTGCCGATATTAACTGCAGAATAAATGAAGATTTGAAAAATTTAGTTTTTACATTTAATCAGATAAATAAAAACTGGACTTGGCACAAAGAAGATTTGTTTGGGTCACATTCAGATAAAACTGAAAAAACGTTTAATTATGCGGTTGAACTTACTGCTGCGTACGGCAATAATAGTTTCGGACCGCAGCAGTTTCCACTTGGTAAAATAATTGTTAGAGTTAATAAAGATAAACTAAATGCGCAGACAGCGTACAACGCTCTGTATTTTGTAAGCTTGGCCATGGCAATTGCTGCGCTCATTGCAATTTGCATAGCAATCCCGCCCGTTGGTGCTGCTTTAGCAGGTGCTTTAAGTATCGGTGTGATAAGTGCGACTAGCCTGGTCGCCGCAGCCGGTCTGCTTGGTGGCCTTAGCGGACTAACTTTTTTTGCGACACAGTTCTTCGTGACTACAATGAATGATCCGCCAAAATTTAACACAAATTATAGGAGAGTGCAAAAAATTAAATTATTGCCATCGAAAAAATCACAACCGATAGTGGCAGAGCTTAAAAATTTTATAACCATCAAAAAAGCACTAATGACTTGCAGAGATAAGCTTTACAGCGCACAGCGCAAATCAGATAAATCTGCCACTGCCGCACAGAAAAATAACATGAATCATCTTCTAAAATTGAATGATGATAGTACAACAAAACTCTCGGGTGCTGTAAAAAAACTTAAAATAAATAGCGAGTTAAAAATTAACACAAATCAAGTGAAAAAAACCATGGCATTATTAAGAAAAAATAAATTACCAATAAAACTAGTAAGCAAAAAGCTTAAAAAACTTGGATTGTCGCCGAAACACATAAAACTACTATTCAAAGCTCTAACATCAAGAAAAGTTAATGACACATCACTGACTTTGAATTCCGCAGTTACGCTTATGAATAAATCGCTGAAAAACGCCGACCGGTCTTTTGTTTCGGCGATCAAAAAGGATGTGCAATGACGCAGGGTTTAGAAAATAAAGTTAGTGTGAGGCCACAACGAAGTGTATGGTGGCGTGAAACAGCTAGGGACGCCAGAAAAGTTCGCAATTTATCCGCAATCATCGGTACCATGATGCTTGCCCCAACAGTTGTAGCTGCAACTAAATCGGATAGTTTGGGTTTGCTGTCAATTCTATTCGGTGCCATAACAACCCTATCATATTTTCATGCAATATATAGAACGTATGGCTTGGCAACAAATAAATATCAAAACACGCCTGCTCGATAACTTTCCGCCCTTCCCCTAATACTTCTCAGCCCAGAAACAACCAAAAAGCTGAAGCCTCTGGAATTTTGTTTAACTCTTGTTACGCGCAGTCCTTCGGATTGCGCGTCCGGCCGATAAGGCCTTATGGAGTTATTAAAAAATCCGGGATTTTTCAATTCCTCAAACTCTGGCCGAGTTTGAGTTAAACGAAGACTCAGTGTGAAGAGTTTTCGGCGCACCCGTAGGGCGAATTAAAAATTACGTATAGTATACATTAAACGCACTTTTTGAAGCTAAACTTGCATGAAATCAAAAAAGGCACATAATACTGTGGAAAAGCATGGCTTTTCCATTAAGAAATAATAGATTATTTATTTTAATTTTAAATCAAACTCTTTGTTTGCGAATTAATGATAAATTTTATGATTATTTATCAAAATCTTTAATCTATGTTTTTTCCGAAAAAATAACAAAAAATAAATTTCAGAATTACATCAAATCCACAAGTGCTTCTATGGCAACTATCAATGCCGCGAATTCTGCCTGCATCTTGTGCTTTTTCGATAAAGTGCCAGCCTCTGCCCTCACTTCTTCCAGGAAATACCCTGCTTCTCTTTTAAGATTAGCCAGATCAAGCGGATTATCCAGCTCTATAGCTAGACTGTGATAGTGCTCTGCCTGGCCTAATAGGTGCGTGAAAAGCGAGGCTCCGCCAGCCTTTTTTACAGGAAAGAATGCTATCTCTTTTTCCAGTTTTTCTATTTTCTCCCGGATTTTTTCTAAGTTTCTTCGGATTTTTGCCTTTTCAAACATATTAATCTTTGATTAAACTATTTAATCTCCCTTATTTGATAATAAACTGTTTTTCCATCCTGTTCTTTTTCCAACAAGCCCATGTCAAATAATTTATTCAGCTTTAAACTCGCATTTGACCTTGAAATTTCCAGCTCATCTGAAATATCATTTGCAGTTATGCGCGCATGGCCTGCAAGGCTCAGTATTTTCTGCTCCTGGCCAGCTAATTCAGCCTTGCTGCTGTCCTGTTTTGCGAGGCCTGCTTTTTCCACTTTTGCGTTCAGGACATCCAGTTTTTTATCAATCTGCTCGAGCAGATTATACAGGTCCCTTAGGAGCTGTTCATTGATGATCTTGGCTTGAGTCAAAGGGTGCTGCGAGAGCTTTTCTAGTTCAGTTTTCCATGCTCCCAAGGACAGCTGTTCTGCTGATTTTTTAGCAGTTTTCTTTCTATCTTTTTTAACCAGCACGGTTTGCGCTTCTGCCTTCTTGAATATTCTTGAAATCGACTCCAGTAGCCCCATTTTCTCACTTGTTTAACATGTGTTTAACACGTTTAAACACATTAAACATCGCTTTGATACGATGCGTTTTCGTGTTTAACATTAGAATTACTAATATATAAATTTTGCGGCTGAAAGTGAGGTAAAAATACCTAAAAATATATTTAAAAATTTCTGAAAAACATATAAAAACTGCATTATGACGCAAACTAAACCTAGCTGGGATTTTCCCAGCAAATCCGGCCTGAAAATTTAAACAAAAAACCAGCTTAAAACAATGCCAAATCAGCCCAAGAGTCAGATCAAAAAGTGAGGAAGTTTAAGGCGGGAATTAAACCTCAAAGATCAAAATAAATGTCAAAGTAAAGCCAATTTGCAGAAAATTTACTTTGCAATATCCCAAAATATGCCCGAAAACATCTAAAGTGAGTGGTTTCAAGAGCAAAACTAAACTGCGAAAACCAATCTCAGAGAAAATAACTTCAATACTTATCAATTTACACTATTGCAAATTAACCAAATAGCGCAAAAGTGAGAGTTGCGATTAGAAAATACGCTTAAAACAATCGGAGATTTTAAGCCTGCCAAAAGCGCAGGGAAAAATAGCGAACTTCAGCACACCATCAAAATGTCAATAATTGCGCCAAGGCACAAAGTATGGGTAAAAAGCAGGAAAGTGAGGGAGTTTTTCAAACTGCCCTAAACTTTATTAAGCAATTCGCGGATAAGGATAAGTGGGCCAGTGGTCTAGCGGTACGCGCTCGAAGCAAAGCTTCGGCTGGTTTCGTGCGCGCACAAAATGACGTCGCCCTTACAAGGCGGAGGTCGTAGGTTCGATTCCTACCTGGCCCATTTAATTATTTTTAAATCTAAAAACCAAAGCAATAACTGTGCTTGCCGCAACGATACCAACCGCATTGGGCGAAAAAATTATCCAGCTTTTAATCAGATAGCCATACGCAGTCCACAGCACAAAATTGATTATTGACACCACAAACATAAGCAGAGACACGTCTTTTGCAGATTTATTCTTCCAGATTTTAATGGCCTGCAGGAAAAAGCTGCCAGTCATCGAAATACCGGTGACTGCGGCAACCATACCCAACAAATTAATCAAGTCTGCCATGTATGAATTAACTTCCAGCTATTTAAAAATCTGTCCAGTCTCTTCCGACCAGAATAATAAATCCAAATCTGCCATTGGAATCCTGACCTTTTGGGAAAACTTTCTTACACGCTCTTCTAATTCCAAATAGACTTGCTTACTCAGGACTTTTGGAATGATTGGAATGACGCCGTGCTTTTTCAGGTTCTTCAGAATATGCCTGTCCAAAATCGCGAGATTATTGCCAAAGCCGATGTTTCTAAGGAAATGCGAGGCCTCTTTCATCCCCATGCCCAAAACATTGTCAGCCAGCCAGCTCCTCAGCCCGACAACATCTTCTATATTCAGCTTGCCTCGGATTTTTAGCTGTCCGTCAGCGGAGAAATAACGATATGCCTCTGCTATATATTTAGCTTTGTTGTTCCCAAATCTTACACCAGAGCGCGACAGGTGCTCTGAAATTGCGCCCTGATTGCCAGAGCAGAGAACATTTGCATCAGTAAGTCTCCTTATGGCAAGGTCTGCTGCTGTTGCCTTAGATTGAGGTGTGCACAAGCAGAAGGCCAGCTCTGCAAAAAGCCTCTGCTCATCGCCTGTTTCCCATACTTTTGAAAAATCCTTCAGCCTTTGCTGTATGTCTGCCTTCTTTGATAAATACAATAATTGCAGTTCTGACATGGTTATTGCTAATGATAGCGAGTTTTAAGATTTTGTGTTCTGCAATATTCAACTTTGCAAGGGTTACAAACATATTAAAACAACAGCTACTGACTAATAATATGGTTTGGAGCGGATGCAGTATGATGGGATATACTATGAGTGGAATGATGCAATCGTTTGGATGGAGTAGCTTTGGCTTGATTCACCTAGTTGCTTTGTTTTTGGTCTTATGGGCTGCAGTTGATATTCTGCGCACTAAGAAAATGGAAGCGGGGCTAAGGGTTGGCTGGCTTGTAGCTGTGTTGCTTGGCTGGTTCATGCCATTGTCTGTCTTAGGCGCGGCCGCGTATGCTATTTGGGGACGAAAGTAGCTAAATTCTGATGTTGGAAAGCTTGCGCAAAAGTTTATAAAGCATGTACTAATCGGACAGCCATGCCAAACACAGTACAACAATGGTTCATTGCAAATTATGAACAAAGAGCGCGAGAAGGACTTAGAGCTGAGCTACTGTGCACGACAAAAAAAATTCCTCGAGAGCCCCTTGATTCTTTGGCGTCTGATTTAGAACACATTGCGCACACCATTAATTACAACGCTAAGGTCATTAGAACCCCGAATTGGGATGACATACTGTGTGCGCATATGCCTGGCACATCAGGCAGGCAACGCAGGCTGGCTGGATTTGTCGCGTGGTGCATAGATAACTCTCTTACGGCAATATTAGAAGGTGGCGATGAACCATTACTGGCCCAAATCTTAAAACTAACTTACAATCAAGTGCATTCGCGCAATCAAATTAATTTTGATTTTAGCAGCATGCAGGATTCGTTAGGCTCTACAACATCACGCGTGAATTATCTATTGCAACAGAAAGGATACGAACAATACCGCAAGCGAGTATCACAAATACTTTCGCAAATTACCCGCAACAGTCCAGATAATTACCTAAATAATAGCAATGCGCGCGCAGGACAGCTTGCCTGCGCAATTGTTTGTGTGGCTAGCGAAAAAAAGTTAAGCGCCAAACAATTAGAACGTTTTGGCCTTGCAACCGCAGGCGAAATAAATAGTGCTGCACAGAAATTAGGGCATTATTTGGCCACGCTAAAATCCGAATAGTTCTTTTACATTTGTATTTGTAATTTTTATCACTTCACTTCTTGTTATGTTTTTAATTTTAGCTATGCGTCTCACAACTGAAGCGATGTTGGCTGGCTCGTTGCGCGCCCCTTTCTCTGGCGCGCAGACAGGCGAGTCTGTTTCCAAAACAAAAGCTTCTAAGGGTATGGCTTTTACTAGTTCAACCTTCTGTTTGCTGTAAAAAACCGTTGTGCCTATTGCAATTTTGTATCCGAGCAGGACTGCTTCTTCTGCCTCTTTAATTGTTCCTGAAAAGCCGTGCATCAAAACTTTTTCTGCTTTTTCTTCTTTCAGTACTGCGATTGTATCTTTTTCTGCCCTGCGCGAATGGACATTTAACGCCAATCCCATTTCATTTGCTAATCTTATAAATTTCCTAAAAACTCCTATTTGTTTTTGTTTTGCTTCCCTAAAATCGAAGTTTTTCGGCTCAAGCATCTTGAATGAAGGGTTTGCCATTGCAAATTGTTCTGCCTTGAGCCAATCCAAACCGCACTCGCCGATGCAAACCAAATCTTTTTGCTTTCTTATGAATTCAATTTCTTTATTTACTTCTTCATCTGTCAGCAAGTGGACGCGGTCTGGATGGATGGCAAGCCCTGGTAATAAAAATCCTTTGTGCGTCTTGCATAGCGCGAGGACTTTCCTGTTTGTCTCTGCATCTTCGCCGACTACGATTATTTTTGAAACAAGTTTTTTTGCCCTTTCTATAACTTTATCTAAGTCATGGTCGAATGATTTGTCATACAAGTGCGTGTGGCAGTCTGCTGGTTTCATAAATGAGCTAAATAATTTAGCTTTAAAAATTTGTCTGCAAGATTAAAAAGTAACCATAACTTCTGCCAGCTTGCATTTGTCCAATGTGCCTGCTGCCTGCTTTATCTGCCCATCATATTTCACGTCAAAACTGAATGGCCCTGGTGCCAGCGGCGCGATTATGCAGCCTTTTGTGCAGTCCTGCGCATTACTGCCGACATAAGGTATCGCAACATTGTTAACGTTCGTTGTTATTTTTGCCGCCCTTGTTGATTGTTGGAAGTTATAATTTTTGGTCAGCGTCTGGGTGGCTTGCACGTTGATGTCTTCTTTTATTGATGTCACATAATTTGCTGAAGAATCTGAATCATATTCCACGAGGCCGTTATTTGGGCCCATATTTATTTCAAACCGGTGCGAACCGGCGCGCGTCGTGATTTGATACCTACCATTGGCATCCGAATCAACAATCCTATTTCCATCTAGATAAATTGATGTTATTACGCCAGCACCAGTGCAACTATTTTTAATAGTACCTGTTATCGCTCCAATAGAAATTGGGCGTATATTGGGGTTTTGTATTTGAATTTGCCCGGTTTTCCCAACACTATGAAACATTGCTGTTTGTCCAGAATAGGACGCCATGAATGCCAAGGCGATTGCAATTATCGCAATTATGGCATAGATTTGTAATTTTGAATTTTTCCTTTGTCGTCTATTTCTTGTGACCATTAATTATATTATGTAACTGGAGTTTAAAAACTTTACGTTGCGCATTTAACAATCATGCGGTTATTGAACTGCCTTCGACCAGGATTGAACTGGCGACCCCCAGTTTACGAAACTGGTGCTCTACCACTGAGCTACGAAGGCATAAGCAATATATTCAATTCGTGTTAAAAAAGTTATCTGATGTTATTTGCTCTACCTAGCAAATTCTTTTAAATAACGTCCGCGCGCATTTATATACTGTGCCACAAGTACGAACCCGATGGTTGATAAAATAAAAATACTGAAGTATTGCCAATTCGTGTTGCTTATAGTTTTGATTATCGTATTTATTTATGGAATTCCTGCACACATAACATATGCAAAAGCGCAGTCCATGGCAAAAACAGGCCTGCTCGACCCGCATGTTTATCTTGATAAAACACTGGCAAAAACATTTCCAAACTATGATACAAATTCTATAAGGACTGCGGTTGAAAATTTTATTGCGGACAACAATTATAATGTTTCAGTTTATATGTTAAACCTGCGCAATGGCGCGAATTTTGGAATTAATGAATTTGACGGCTCATTTCCTGCCAGCCTGAATAAACTTCCCCTCGCCATATTATTAATAGAAGAAGTTGAAGCTGGCCGATTTAATCTTGATACAAAAATATCTATTGATATGTCTGTAATACCTGATGAATACCAATCAGACATAACTGCAGAATATTACAGGCAGCACTCCGTTCTGCCTCTTCACACGCTGATAGAAAACATGCTTCAGAAATCAGATAATAGTGCTTTTTGGATTTTAATATCCCTTGTAAAAGATACGGATTTGACTAATCTTTTGGATTATTTCGAAATAGATTCTGCAGGCGCCCTGGATTATGGCGCAAGCCTGCAATTTGCAGGCAAAAAAGGGCCGAAATCTCTTGCTAATATATTTTCAAGCCTTTACTTTTCAAATGTTCTTGAGCCGGAAAATTCAGAATACCTGCTTCAGCTTCTAACGAAAACTACTTTTGACATGGCGAGGCTGGCCGAACTCCCCGCAAGTGCCAAAGTTGCGCATAAATATGGCTCGTACAGGGAAGCAAAAATCTTTCAGGACTGCGGAATAATATATTATAAAAAAACACGGACATTGTATTGCATAGCCGTGAGAAATCAGGACGAGCAGGATGCAATAAGCACGACAGCTTCGATAGTCAATGCACTTCAGAAATCAACTGCGCAAAAGCGCGAATTATTGAATGTTTTTGTAGAAGCAGGGCACATATGATATTAAAATACCATGCCACTATTAGAAATTTAAAATAAAAAGCGGGTTCGCCTAACAAATCATCCCGCGACAACTAATTGATACCCTGTAAATTTTATATAGAATTGCTAATTTATACGCCTTGCGCCTAGATCGCCTAACACGGTTATGGCGACAGGTTTTTATAATATAAAAAATACTACATCAAGCATGGCTAAAACTTGGAAAAACGCTATAATACAAATGGGATTTTTCGCTTTTGTAGTTGCATTTGCGGAAATAATTTATCAGATTGGTGTGCGGCAATGGCATTATACTTCTGCAGTATCCTCTGCCTTTGCACTCGTGGCCACTCTTGTAGTTGCTACGCCAATCTGGAAAAAATACATTAAAAAGTATAGTGGCTAGGTTAGAAAATCATTTATTCCAGCAATTACTTGGTTTTGCATGCCAGACGAAATTATTGAGCGCCATGTTGATTTGATTAAGAAAGCGAAGAAAGAAGTTGCGCTCGCAGATCATTTGTTATATGTTACTTACCCGATGATTAAAGAAATGAAATTCCTCCTTGCCATTTCAGAACACCTGATAAATTCCTGCACGAATGCATTGGAGGCTCTGCTTGAGTTTGAAAAAAAATACAAAAGGATTGCTCCATTTTCAACGAATTTTTCTGTGATGGCAAACACTTACAAAGAAAAAGTTGCGCCGTTTTACAATCTTGATCCGAAATTTTATAGATTGCTCAGGAAACTTGACGAAATCAGGCAGTTGGGAGTAAATTCGCCTGTAAAATTCCAGCGGGGTGAAAAATATATTCTGGCTTCTGAAGATTTCAAGCTGACAATATTAGATGCCGATGCAATCAAGAGATACAATAACATCGCCAAAAGGTTTATTGAAAACGTTGATGTAATTTTGAGCAAGGCTTAAAAACCACCCGCGCAAGCCTTATAAAGTAGTAAAAAGTAGCAATAAGTAGTAACATGATACGTGCGGCGAAAATTTCGGTAAGTGTTGATAAAAGCTGGCTTAGGTATTTAGATAAATTAGTTAAGAAAAGAGAATATAAGAGCCGCTCGCATGCCTTCGATGAGGCTTTGAAACTGTTAAAGGCGAAAGAAGAGAGTCTTCTTGAGCGAATAAGAGACGGAAAGATATAAAAAATTAAACTGTTCATGAGATTCATGAACAAGCTTGAAGAAGCAGAATCAAAAATAAGGTTTGCAGACTATTTGCTACAAATGTCTGAGCCGGAGTTCCTGCCTGGCGTTACAAAACACATTCTTGAGGCAGCGAATAAAGCAGTCTCTGTGAATTTCGGGCTGGAAGGCACCACCAATGTTAGCCACATATTAATCAACAAGAAGCTGGCAGAAGGTTCAAAAGAGGAGCGCGAATTCTCGGGAACGTATCTTGCGCTCTGGAAGCTTGCCACAAACCCACAGCCAACAAAGGAAGAGGTTACAAAGGCATTGTCAAGAGTTAAAACATTCACGCAGTATGTGAAAATTAAAAGAGAGACGTGACATGTATCAATGGAAAAAAGATGGTACTGATAAATTTGTTGAGTATACTGCCATGCCATTGGCATATTATGAATTTCCGCGGATATTTTTAGAGCACACAAATAGCTTAAGATTAATACGGCTAAATGATGGTGCGCCTTGGCGTGAAGACCTCGGCATGATGGTTGCGGCTGCAATGAAGTACACTATCCGCCATGTTCACATTAAGGGAAGTTTATTGGAGGTTAAGCTCAATAGCACATCCTACCGCAATGCGCAATTACCCAAGAGCTTGCCAGAACTGAATAATTTCCGCGTGCCTCTGCCCGAATATGCCTGCCTTTATGCAGAAATACTGCGGGAATTACAAACTGCGAAGCGGTACAGTATAGTAAAAGTCGGCGCGCCTCCTGGGCTTGTAAAACTTCTAACGCCGCATTTCCGCGGACAGCCACTTGCTGAACGTGTGGCATGACTGCTAGCAGTAATCTTTTTAACACAAACTTCGCAAGCTCGTTTGCGAATAACGCAACAGCAGTTTTGCGGAATAGAAAAATTGCTAGATTTTTCCATAAACCTTCTGCGAAGGTTTATAAACCCAAAATCCATCATAAAACCAGCCTACGTCATACATACATGAACGAAGAAGAAATAAAACAAAAAGAAGAGAAAACTGACGTATATGTGGCTGATACTTCTATTATTATAGAAAAAAAGGTGTCGGAACTTATACAAAAAGGCGAAATTCAAGGAAAGCTAGTCATACCCATCGCAGTTATTGCTGAATTAGAGCACCAAGCCAATTTTAATCAGGCAGAAGGATTTTTGGGTCTTGAAGAAATAAAAACACTTCAGGCGATGGCGAAGGAAGGCAAAATCAAATTTGAGTTCCACGGCGCGAGGCCGACAGTTGAGAGAATCAAAGGCGCGCGCGTTGGCGAGATGGACGACTTAATCCGCGAGACCGCAGTAAAATTAAAAGCAACCTTAATCACTGGCGACCGCGTCCAAGCGACTGTAGCAGAAGCGCTTGGTGTCAAAACAATCTTAATTCTTCCGGTTGCCGCGCGGGAAGTAGGCGCGCTGGCAATCGAAAAGTTTTTTGACGCTGAAACAATGTCAGTGCACTTAAAAGAAGAAACGGTGCCAACCGCAAAACGCGGAAAACCCGGAAGCTGGCAATTTGTCCGCCTATCGGAAACGCCGCTAACACAGCACGATGTTAAAACATTTGCCGCTGACGCGACAGAGAAAACAAAACTTGCGGCAGGCTCTTTCATCGAATACACAAATCCCGGAATGACAATCCTGCAGTTCAAAAATTTCCGCATCGTAATTGCAAGGCCGCCATTTTCTGATGGCTGGGAAATAACTGCTGTCAGGCCAGTTGCAACATTAGAAATTGAAGATTACAAATTAAATGCAAAACTTTTGCAGCGCCTGAAGAATTCCGCAACTGGAATTTTAATCTCTGGCGCGCCTGGCTCCGGCAAAACTACATTTGCCTCTGCGCTGGCAAAGGCGTATGTAAAATTAAATAAAATTGTAAAAACAATTGAATCGCCAAGAGATTTGCAGGTACCGCCGGAAGTTGTGCAGTATTCAAAAAATCTCGGCAACAGGGATGACATTCACAATGTTATGCTTTTGACAAGGCCGGACTACACTATTTTTGACGAAATGCGCATTACAGAAGATTTCAGGCTGTACGCAGATTTGAGATTGGCAGGAATTGGACTTGCTGGCGTAATACACGCCACAAACCCGATTGATTCTGTCCAAAGATTTATTGGCCGAGTTGAGTTGGGAATGATTCCGCAGATAATTGACACAGTGGTTTTCATCCGTGACGGAAAAGTAGAAAAAGTTTTTGAGATGGCGATGAAAGTAAAAGTCCCGACTGGCATGGTAGAAGCTGACTTGTCAAGGCCTGTTGTTGAAGTAAGAGATTTTGAAACGCAGGAACTGGAATACGAGCTTTACACCTATGGCGACCAGACTGTTGTTGTGCCGATTAAAAAGAAAGGCTCTTCTGCAAGAAGCAATTCTGGGGAAGGTGTTTCTTTCAAATACAGAGAGGCAAAGAAATATATTTCAATCTACCTACCATCAACCGCAAGAAGCGTAAAAATGCTTATTAGTGGAAGGGAAGTTGCCACATTGCAGGTTCCGCGCTCTGGAGAACTAAAAATACACAAGAAATCCAAATTAGGACAAATGGTATTGCAGGCCGCGGACGGCGGGGAATTGAGTTTTACTTCGGATTAAACTTTTAAATCAATCTTGGCTTATTATATTATGCGCCCGTAGCTCAGCTTGGATAGAGCGACGCACTCCTAAGGCAGCCCCTTTCTTTTTGAAAAAGAAAGCGGCTCCCTGGCATCTGGAAAGAAAACGGTGCGATTTTCAATCGCACTAACTCTGGATGCCTGCCAGAAGAGATGCGTAGGTCAGGTGTTCAAAAGTGAAACTAGTTTCACAGAAAGTCATCTCGGGCGCGCTTAATTAAAATGCAGAAAGATTTAATGCAAATCTACTACAAACTATATGAAAAATACGGCCCCCAGTACTGGTGGCCAGGCGATTCGCGCGAGGAAATCATAATAGGCGCTATCCTGACACAAAACACAAACTGGAAGAATGTAGAGAAGGCAATTGCAAACCTAAAGAAAAATAAATTAATTGATTTCGGCAAATTAGCAAAAATAAAAAAAGAAAAGCTGGCAATTTTAATTAAATCGTCTGGCTACCACACCCAAAAAGCAAAAAAACTAAAACTCACTGCCGAATTTTTCCTGAGAATTGGAAACCGAGTACCCGCAAGACAAGACCTTCTGAATATTTGGGGCATTGGCCCCGAGACTGCAGACTCGATACTGCTTTATGCATACAATCAGCCGGAATTTGTTGTAGATACATATACAAAAAGAATTTTCTCGCAATTAAAATTAATAAAAGAAACTGCAAAATACCACGAGATAAAAGAGTTTTTTGAATCAAATTTGGAGAAAGACGCAAAACTTTTCAACGAGTATCACGCTCTGATTGTGATGGCTGGCAAGGAGCTGAAAACGAATACTGGCTTGCTCGCAGAGCTACTCCAGCATTTTTGAAACTAGTTTTGCTACATCTTCTGCGCCGTCGCCCTTGAAGCCAGCCTTCTTTATATTATCTTCGAACTTTGGTAATCTAGAAAAGAACTCTCTCATTGATTTCTCAAGGTTTGCTGCATCATAACAGGCAAGTCCGAAACCCTGCTTCTCAACCAAAAAGGCATTCACGACCTGTTCGAGATGGTTTTTCACAGGCACTGCCAGAATCGGCTTGCCATAAACCAGCGCCTCTGAAATTATAGTATAGCCTGCCGGCGAAATAATACCAGAACAGCCTTTGATGTATGGAAAAGGATCTTTCAGGAACGGCAAAAGAATAAAATTATCGCCGTGAATTTCTTTTTTTATTTTATCTGCAACAATCACGAAAAACTTATCTTTAAATTTTGGCAAAACTTTCTTAATGTTTTCAATCAAGGCATCTTCAGTTGCAGAGCCAACAGAAGTATAGTAAAACTCTTTGCCAATATTAATTTGTTTTGCTTCTTCGGGTTTTTTTCTGACAATCAGATCAGAATATTTCATATTTATTACTTTTGGGTGCTTTTTGCCAATTGACGGCTCGACAAATGTGCTTCTTTTTGTATTTGTCAGTTCAATATATGTTTTCAGCGCAATATTCTGGAGTGCAAGCCCCCGCGTCTTCAGCTTTTTCGGCAGTGCGGGGTAATTTGCTGCCGTGCTCAGAACATTTGTCATAACAATTATTGGAATTTTTCTTTTGTAGGCATAAAAATATGCGAACGGCTCAGAATCCGTGATTATTAAGTTCGGCGCGTCTTTATCTAGCTCATCTGCAAAATCATTATAACCTTTGTAAATTTTTCCCAGGCTGGCGAGATTGCGCATCACTTCTGAAAAAATATTTAGGGAATATATTTGTTTCTTATATGAAATTCCTGAAAAATTCTTAACATCCACGCCATTTTTCTTCAGGAATTCAAATCCCTCGCCATAAGAATAGATTTTTGTTTTGAATTTGCTTTTTAGCGCATCATATATTGCTTTATCTCTTGAGGCATGCCCGAATCCTATTCCACACGATGAAATGGCTATGGATTTCACCATTTGTAAAAAACTTCGGCGTACTTGCAGTGCGCCTTGAAGCCAGCCAGCCAGGCCTGCACGCGCATTATTGGTATAAAATAAAAGTTCAGCATTAATTCCTGCGATTTGAAAACCTTGAGGGCAGACATTTTTTTGTCAAATTCTTTTGTAATGTCAACGAACACGCGCGGATATTCGCGCTTTGTAAATTTTAGCGGTAAGGAAATAGTAAAAGAATATGCAGGTACTCTCAGGTGCATCTCGCGCAGAACTTCCTTGACAACCCTTGCCGCTTCCCTGTGCGCTGGGTGCGGGTCGTCTATGCTGTGCGTGTAAACCTTTTCTGGCTTGTACTTTGCAAGTATATCCATAAGCTTCTTTTTTGTGCTTGGCTGGCTTGCATCCCTTACGAACTTT
>Ga0209210_1000815_pt1 | contig 29642 bp, 33 predicted proteins | sample RifGroA1_FD_183991 | JGI IMG/M metagenome (GOLD analysis project Ga0209210, IMG submission 183991) | Contaminated groundwater microbial communities from Rifle, Colorado, USA - Rifle Groundwater A1 (SPAdes) (version 2) | ecosystem: Environmental > Aquatic > Deep subsurface > Groundwater >...
AATAATTTTCGCCCGATGAGTGGCTTTCTTTTTTAACTTTTGATTCAACATACCTATACCCTATACCCCCTATACCTATTTGTCAATTTGTGACCCTACGGCTTGGCTTTCCGAACTAGTCAAATACCGAGAGGATATGGCTATAAGTATACAAAGGTTGTCCTCTTTTGTAATGGCATAACCCTATCTTTATGGCAAACAAAAACCGCCACATAATCAAACGAGACGCTGGCATACTGGCTAACCCTCAAAATGCCCAGCTAATGAGAGATTTTGTCAGTACCACCTCACCTTTTTATAGTACTAACTCGCTAATGGATGAGTTAGTGGAAAAAATGGTCGCTGATAAAGGTAAGGGTAAGAGGCTCTCAAAGGAGTTTTTTGATGATTATAGGAAAGGGGTGGTCGCTCTCGGACTTTTAACACACGTTCCTGTAGCGGAGACTGTAAAAGAAGAATACCGCACATTTTTGGTTGAAATGGTGAGGGGTATTGAGTGTGAATATGACTGTAAAACACCGAGTGAAAAAGCTCTGGCAGAGACAATAGCTAGTGCATACGTCAGGACACTTGATACTTCACGAGAACTGCGTGCTCGTAGAAGCCAAATAGACAATTCATTCGCATTAGGTCAGAAGACCGAGTATTGCAAGATGTTGAGCACGGAGCTAGATAGAGCGAATCGGCACTTTACTAATGCTCTATTGACACTCAAACAGCTTAAAAGTCCATTACTGGAAGTAAACGTAAAAGCTAAAAATGCCTTCATTGCTCAAAACCAACAATTCAATACCTCTATTGACCAGAATAAAGAAAACGAAAACAATGACCGTCAATGATTTAGGAAAAAATCTTTTGATTGAGGACTGTCATAAAGTGGCTGTGTCTGATGTATTGCAAAAATACAAAGCCACGCTGAAAGAAAACTTATTGCATTCCCAGTTTGAGATGATGAGCGCAAATGTTTGTCTCACGACATCTCATACGGGCAATAAAGGGACTCGTTTCTGGTTCGTTTGTCCAAACTGTGGGCGTCGGGTCGGTGTTTTACTCATACACCCACTACAAGGGCAACTTGGGTGTCGAAAATGTCTCAATCTTGAATACAAGAAACGTAGGTTCAAGGGAATGTTGGAAAGTAAAATCATTTAGCTTGTTCTCCTAGCTTCCCTTTACGCTATACCACGATAAGACACTCCACAGAAACCATTGAAATATGGTTCATTTTTGATAAAATATGTTTACAACTGAATAAGTTGGAAACCTAACCCTTTGGCTTTTGTCAAAGATATGGTCTCAAATCGTAGGACACGAAAAACCCATCATTAGGGCGTGTCCTACGTTATAGGGGGAAACTCCTATAGGAGACTTCGGTCTCTCCTAGTGGTGGGCTTTTTGTGTACACAAACTGACGGCAATCATTATTAAAACGACCAAGCAATAATATGACACTAAAAAAAGTTATTGGTTTTATTGTAATAATTTTAGTAATTACAATCGGAGTTTTTGCATTTAATCAATCATCAAAAAGGGCAACAGAGGAATCACTACAATCAGAGACGGTGGTAAAACAGGAGTCATCAGAAGTCGAGATAGTGGTAAAACAGGTTATTTCTTCATACTTAAAGTCTCCGGGGTCGGCACAATATCCAGAACTAGTAATAAAGAAAAGTATTACAGAAGAAAATCAATATGTTGCCTTTGGCGATGTAGATTCTCAAAATACATTTGGAGGACTAATGAGGTCTCATTTTTTCCTTAAAATTATTGATAAAGGAGGAGAAGCCCAAAATATAAACAACTGGACGGTTGATAGTTTAGATTTAGGCGACCTCATTCTGGTTTCAAATGGGAAACCTTATGACACACCACTTTCTATATCAGATTTGTCAGTAGAAGCTCGTATGATGCAGAAGCAAATAGAAGATTTCTATCGGGAATTAAAATGAAAATTGTATGCACGAAGAAATAAAATTGAAAGAGGTAAAAGAAACAAAATGCACCTGTGAAGCGTGTCAGAATGTCTGGTTCTATGGTAAGGAGGAGGAAAAAGAGAGAAAAATGAACCAAATACACAATGCTGGAAAGGCAATGGCTTGTTGCGGAGGATGTCTGCCAGCCCTTCTCATCAAAGAAAAACAAGTGGTTGATTTAGACAAATGCCCTAAATGTGGTTCTAGAGCAGTAAAGAAAGAGGTCGTAACTCACAATGTCTAGCTGTTTTATTTTTCTCATAAAAATCTATCAGGTAATCTTATCGCCTGCCTTATATAAGTTAGGGGTTCGGTGTCGCTTCTATCCCTCCTGTTCTCATTATGCCGTACTCGCAATCCAGAATTATGGGTGGCTCGAAGGTATGCAGAAAACATACTTTAGGTTGGCACGTTGCAACCCGCACAATTTAGAAAGTTGTATTGATTTTCCTTAACGCGAAATGTGAGCGTATTTGTAACACGCTTGTGGTGCTTTTCAATCTTGCTTCCGTAGCTTGGCTTGCTAGGTTTAACTCATAACCTAACAAGTTATGAAGAAAACAAAACCTACCATTTTTTCCCTTGGTCATAGCAATGTATCTATCTGGGTATTCACACAAAAACTCAAGGAAAACAAAATTAAGATTTTGGTTGATGTAAGAACTATCCCACTGTCCCGCTTTTGCCCGCATTTCTCACAAAAGCCCCTCCAGAAGACGCTTGCCTCTGAGAACATACTTTACCTATATCGAGGGCGAAACTTGGGCGGTAGAGGCGTAAACACTGAATACGAGGAGACCATAGATGAGGTGGTGGATATGGTTAAACGAGGAGAAAAGGTATGTGTTCTATGCTCTGAAAAGGACTACCGAAAGTGCCACCGCTACACACTTCTTACCCCATCTTTTGAAGAACGAGGGGTAACAGTTTTCCATATTGAATATGAAAATGAAAATAAAACTACCAAGCATAGTAAGTGAGCCGAGAGAATATACCGAAACCATTTTTGATGGACTTGATGTGTCAGAGACGACACGAAAAGAATACTTGTCGCGTGTCAGACTCTTTCTTTCATATGTAGGCAGTCGTGGTTTCAATCAGCATAGTTATCTACACTTCAAAAGATACCTAGAGGGGCGTAGCGACTACTCGGTCTCTACAAAAAATAAGTATCTCACCACTGCTCGTGTCTTTTTACGAGAACTACAACGTAGAGGGAAACTACCTTTTGACGTTACTTATAATGTCAAACATTTTAGACAAAGCAAAAGACATAAACGGGAAGGGCTGACCGATAGGGAGGTGCAACTGTTGGGAATTAAACTAAAGTTTCTCCCAGACACTCCGAGAAACAGTCGCCTGCGGGCGCTGTTTTCATTATTGGCGTTTCAAGGATTACGACAGATTGAGATAGTTCGTCTTGATGTTGCCGATATAAACCTAGAGAAAGGGGTCGCCTTTGTGTGTGGTAAGGGAGAAGATGATAAAGAACCTATTTACCTTACCCCTGCTACAACTAAAACTCTCAAAGAGTATATGAAGATGCACAAACTTGTTGATGGCACACTATTTCGCAGTATGGGTAATCGCAAAAAGGAGCGATTGAGTACGATGACTATAAAACGTGAGATGGGAGAGCTGTTTTATGAACTGGGTATTAAGAAGACCGTACACGGCTTCAGACATTTCTACGTTACGGAGCTACTCAAATCTATGGACGTACGAGATGTGCGAAAGTTCAGCAGACACCGTTCAATGGAAATGCTCATCGTCTACGATGACGAGGTATCTATCAAACAGAAAGCTCAACACGTCTTTCAGGCAATGGAGAAGTTTGTTTTTAGTTGACAGAAGTAAGATTTAATGATATCGTTATAAACAGAACAAAGCGCAACACGTTGCTGTCGCTTTATTGAAAAACACTGAAAATGGAGGTGCTAAATGTTGGCGAAATTGAAGGAAGTGTTACTTCCGCGTATAATTGGTGTGATGGTACACAAAAGAGAAAAACTCACACCAAAGGAACAGACAGCGAGGAAAAACTTCTTGGCAAAACTCAACATTCCAAAGCGAAAGACCGAGAAACCAATCATCGTGGCATTCATCGGTCTCATCGGCTCTGGTAAGAGTTCTGTCGCAAAAGAGCTCGCCAGTCGTATTGGCGCAACCGTCATCGAGGGTGATGACATTCGTATCGAACTTCGCAAACAAGGCGAACGCTACGAACGGGCACGAGCTATTGCCGAAGACGCTGTTCTTGATGTCGTCGAACGGGGTGGCAACGTGATCCTCGACAGCGACTTTGTGGACGAGAAGAAACGTGCCAGCTTGCGCGAGAAGGTACGAAAAGCGGGTGTACGTCTTGTTTTCATTCGTACGCACTGCGACCTCGATGTTGTGGTTGGTCGTGTTCTCACGGCTACATATCACAACAAGACTGACGACTTCTTCGGTGGTGCGTCCTCGAAATGGCGAGGGAGCGAACAGTCGAAAGGCGCGGCGGTCAAGGTTCGGGAGATGTGGCGTCGTACTCCTCACCACTATCGCTGGGTCAATCAGGTCGGTGGTAAGTGGGTTCTCAAGAAGTTCTCATTCGCCATCTTTGCCGAAATTGACACTACTGACGAGAGTCAGTGGAAGCACGAGGTGGAGAAATGTGCCAAGCGTCTCTCCTCACTCTAAACAAGGTATCACTCATTGGCAGGGCGACTTCGGTACATATCGAGGTCGCCCTTTTTCATTATTATCTAATCTATATAATTATCTGTACTGCCAATAGTTATTTTTTACTTGCTTTCTTGGCTAGCTTATCTCTATGGTTGAGTTTTGCCAGCGTATCAAAATAACCGACCATACCTCGTAGTATTTCTTCTGCTTCTTTCATTTTGAGAGTTACACCGTGTTCTTCCTTTACGACTTTTTGGAACTCTTTGATTGTTTCTTGGCTAGTCATTTTCTTCGTAGTTCCTATGCAACATCTTTCTTATTACATTTCATTCAATCACCGCCTCCCTCGGCTTTCTCTTTCTTGTTTGCTTCCACTACCAACTCCCAAAACTTTTTCTCGCCGATGGCTTGCTTAAACTCGGTAACTCTCGCATCGCTTACAAGATGTTTAACAAAATCAATTTTCTTTTCTTCGGGGACGGCTTCCGTTTCCTTTTTGATTTCGTTATATTTTTCCTCCTGCGCTTTCGGGATTGGCTTATAGACAAGTTCAACCATACGCACTAAACGATTGGCAGCTTCGGACGCTACAAAGTCATTTAATTCTTCGCCGTAGTGGTCTCTATAGAGTTTTTTGAACTCATCAACTGCTTTTTTTGACAACATAGGTTAGGTTTCCTTTAGGTGGGCATAGAAGAGCCGTCAGGTTTTTGAGAAAATCATAATACGAAGTATCTATGTCAGATGGTTGGAGCTCATCAAAAATGACGGTCTTCAGAGTGTCTAATATCTCTTTGATTTGCTCTCCAGCAATACCTTGTATAGCGAGCCACTTTTTCACGGACGCTATTTTGCCTGTTACTAGAACGGTTGGGTCGCCTGTAAGGTGCGGGTATTGCTTCTTTATTCCTGCAATGGCACTGGTAAATACGTCCTGTTTTACAAAATCTTCGGAGGTTTCTACCTTTGAACTACTTTGCATCTCGTCGTACCTTTTCCAAACACCGTACCCGTGTATATTTTGATACTCCTTTTGTTTTTCTTTTGCAGTGGTATCGCCATCACTGATGATAGTGCATTGTCGTCCTGCCAGTTCAATCAATGGTGTGATATTTCGTACATCTTTAACACCGCCAACGTGGCACAATCCGAGTGTTTTCAACCTTTCTTTTAGAGCTTTGAGGTCGTCGGTATGAGTGGTCGGGATTTTCTTTATTGCTGTTTGGAACAACTGCTTATCACGCCAACCCTCAAAAATTAGGTTATCTTTCTGGAGAATATCAAAGACAGAAAAGTTGAGAGCATTATATAGAACCTCCTCGTCTACAATGTTTGATTTGTCGGCACTCTTGATGGTTGTTTTTTCCTTCTCTTTTTTGACAATAATATGTCTCGGAACATTTTCTTTATCAATCATAAAAATAGAGTGCGTGGAGAATACGACGTAGTTCTTTTTTGCTGTCTCTATCAACTCATCACGGAGGTATCTACTACCCGATGGGTGAAGTCCCATATCGGGTTCGTCAATCAACAACAATGCCCCATTGAGAAGGTTTGCTTTAACGTTTGCCGATATGAGCAAGAGAAAGGTAAAGAAGCGTTTTACACCATCGCTTCTTTGAGACATTTTCCAATGGTTCTTTTCCACAATGTTTGCATCTATGTTTGTGGCGTTGGGTTCAAGAGCAAATGAAATCTCTTTGTATTCTTTCCAGACACTTCTAAAATGCCTCGTCGTATGGTCTGCGACACGACGGAGGAGATTGCGGAGCTTGTTTCCGACCACCTGTCGTGCTTGGCTTATTTCTGTTGCAATATCTGTTATTCCAGCGAGCGTAAACATATTCTTCAGTGGTACAACACTTTCGGGATTAGCCACAAACGCATCAATGTTTATTGTCGGCGGAAGTAGATTTTGTTCATCGTATTTCCAGAAAATCACCTTTGGCAGAGACGGCGGAATGAGCTTGTTAACTTCTAACCCGATAAGATTGTTGATGTAGTCGGTATCAATGTCTTCTAGGTGTCCATCTGGAATATCTGCAAAATCACTACTATTTACTAACGAGTAATTTTTGAGGAGTGCTGGAGTACTCCCAATCTGCACGTTGTAATCTGCTGGACAACTTGCGGAAGGTTTTTTCCAGTTTGCTGACACGATATAGCCATCACTTAATTTCCAGTACTGTGCCGATTTCTTTTGCGTTAGAATATCCACGTGATATAAGCCCTCATTTCTCAATAGACAAAAATCGTGGTAGGTAAGTTTTTTGCCTGATTTTGTGAGAAGTGGAGCATCAGTTTTTTTGCTCAACATTTTTGGTTTTAGTATTGAGTACACTTTTTCCATTTCACTTTTATCAAAGGTAAAAACGAAACGAATGTACGCTTCCTTGATTGACTGTTCTCTTGGTAACGGCTCTCTAATATCTTCGGGTGTTGGACTAAACTCATTGCCAATCATTGAGAGAGCGCGAAGGATATTTGATTTTCCGCTCTCATTGATACCAACCAGTACACGACACGATGGGTCAAAGCTCACCTGTACATTTTGGATTGAACGGAAATTGATTACGCTGGCGTATTTAAGTTTCATTTTGTTCCTCTAATTTTATGTACTTCGGAAAGACCTTGTGGAACTTCTCCGCTTGATTAAGCAACCATTCAAAACTATCTTCCCATTTGGTGATGTCGTCAAAGTTGGTAGGAATAGATAAACGAGTTCTACTTGCTTTTTTACCTTGTAATTCTTGCCAATCTAACTTCTCACTGATGTCAGCTTCAATTTGGTCTTTGTGGTCGTGTAGTTTTTTGTACAATTCTTTATCGTCAGGGATATACAGGTCTATGCCTAACATACCTTCACGCGGACTTGCGATGAGTGATAGGTGTGCCTCCGAACTTCCTATACTGATGTCCGTCCAGTGTTGAGGATAGATTTTTCGTATATGTAGCTTTGTCTGTCTTTTCTTTGCGTACTCTTTGAATTGTGTCCAAAACTCTAGTTGTTTTATTTTTGTATCCGTAAGTTCTTTCGTATCTGTCGAGCTTCTGACAGCTTTTGTCCAATCATTCGGTTTCGAGACAATTTCAAACTTTGGAGCATAGGGAGAGTTTTCAATTTGCCAAAGTTCTATTTGTACAAGATAAAACTCAATGTCTTCGTCAGTATGTTCATTGAGCCAGTCAACAGCTTGGCGGTGTTCTTCACGGGCGTCTTTTACTACCCAGACGACTATTTGTGCATTATACCCAGAGGCGTATGTAATGATTTTTCCGAGATGGTCGTGATTAGTTACTTCAAGTTGATTCTCAATAATGATTTTCCGTCCCGTATTTTCTTCTTCCGCAAGAATATCAACATTAAAACTTCCAACAGCTCCTTCCGTCTGCAACAGCTTTATGTCAAAACCAATTTCATCACCTAAAAGTGAGAGGTTTTCTTCTTCAGCCAACCATTGAGTAAAATTACTGGCTTCGTGTTTCCACGCCTCTCGCAGTTCTACTTTTTTCAGTTTCCCGAGGTTATTTTTATCGTTACTCATATTGGTAAAAGTTATTTAATAATGACTACTCCTAACCTGCAAAGGAGTAAACCTTCTGCTTCAGGGTATGTATGAAGCCATACAACCCTTCAGGATATTTTGCTTGAATTGCTTCTTTCTTGGCGTTCATATTCGGGAGCAGGAACGCTTGTGCGGAGAGGTTTTCCTCGCCACTGTTCTTGTATTTTTCCATAATCTCTCGGATTGCCTCGCCAATCTCTTTGCCATATCGGTCTATGTCCTTCGCATTATGCCTCATAAAGTGCTTTACGCGGTCTTCGCGGGTCATAAGAGGCGCGTCAAAGGCAATATGAGCGACCACATCAAACGAGTCTATATCCTCAAGGTTCTCAATGGACTTTATGAGCGTGATGTTTACCTTCATCGCTTCAAGGTCTGCGATAAACCTCTCTCGTTTCTCTGGGTCAAGCCATATAACACGAAGCTCGTCAGAAGAATGGATTGTTTGAGAAATCTTGTCCTTCGAGTACTTGCGGTACTCGGCATAGGAGAGCTTGATGCCGTCAAACTCCACTTCAACCTCCTCATCAATCGTAACGACGATACCTTTAATGGTGATTTTCTTCGGTGCGGATTTCCACGCTTTCAAGCGGAACTCGTAAGGGGTCTCATTTTCTGTGGTGTGTGGCTTCAGTTTCTTATTCAATTTTTTATACTCCGCGTGTTCAATACTGATACTTATTTTGTCGTTTGATGGTAAGCCAAAGAGCTTGAACACTCCATTTTCATCAGTCTTGCCAAGTTTCTCCCAGCGTCCAAGTTTCGCTTTTACGATTGCGCCCGTGATAGGACTTTCCATCTTGTTATCAACGACAATACCCATAACGAGCTTGTCGTAAGGTGCTATTGGTTCTTCGGGTAACTCTGGCGGTTCTGGCTTTTCAGTTGGAATATCCCACTCATCAATAAGACGAGTTGCATTAGTGAAGTCAATAATCCTGAAGAAGCCCTTACCTTCAAAGAGACGTGAACCACGCCCAATAATTTGTTTGAAAAGTACGCGTGAAGCTATAGGACGCATAAAGATAATGTTTTCAAGGTGCGGAATATCTACGCCCGTTGATAGAAGGTCTACTGTGGTGGCAACCACAGGCATTACTCGCTCTTTATCTCGGAAGCGTGTCAGGTCGTCCTTATCTTCAGAGACAACACGAGAAGCATATTCTTCACTACTTTTTAGTTCATTGAGTTTGTCTTTCACCGCTTGAGCGTGCGCCATATCCACGCAGAAAATAATTGTTTTGCCGTATTGGTTAGTCTTATCCAATATCTCAATCACTTTCTTTGAGAGCAGGTCTATTTGTTCTGGGATTGTAATGGCTCGCTCGTATTCTGATGGCTCGTAAAAATCCTTTATTTCTTCTGGCTCTATCTCGTCGTCGTAAATTACTTCTTCGGCAGAAGCAACATTCAATCCCTCGCGGTATAGATTGGTCGTAACTTTGAAGATTTTGAATGGGACGAGATAACCATCTTCAATCGCTTGCCCGAGAGAGTACTCAAACACTGGTTCACCAAAGTACTCATAGACATCAATGTTGTCTTCACGCTTTGGAGTAGCGGTCATTCCAAGATGTTGCGCGGACTGGAAATGTTCCAACACTACACCCCAGTCGCCATAGCGTGAGCGATGGCACTCATCAATCACAATAAGGTCAAAGAAGTCAGCAGGGATTTGTTTGTAGAGGTCATTAGTGAAAAGAGTCTGATATGTCGCAAAGTACATATCACGGTTCGCATTAAACTCACCACCTTCAATCTTGCATCGTGCTTCGCCAAACGGCTCAAAGTCTCTGCTGTATGCGTCATCGCGGAGGATTATGCGGTCGCAAAGGAAAAGTACTCGGTGAATACGCTTTGATTTCACCAGCTTCCATATAGTCTGAAAAGCAACGAATGTCTTACCTGTACCAGTCGCCATTGTGAGTAGGGTTGTCTTCTTTCCCTTTACGATATTCTCAACGATATTTTTGATAGCTGTCTCTTGATACGCACGAGGTCGCCTTGTGCCTGTAACGTAAAGTGGATATGTAAGTGCGTCTAGTTTCTGGTCAGATAGTCCTCTCCACTCCTTGTATGCTTCGTACATTTCTTCAGGTGAAAGGTAGTTGGAAACTTCTTCTGTCTTCAATGTTCGGCGGTCGTGAAGATAGATTGTCTTACCATTGGAGATGTAAGCAAAAGGCACATCAAGACGTTTTGCATAGTCCTGTGCTTGGCTCAAATGTTTCAGAGGGTCTTCGTCTTCTGCCTTTGCTTCAAGTACCGCAATAGACACGTTGTTGTATTGGAGAATGTAGTCAGCATATTTTGCCGTAGGGAGGCGTCTGAAATCTTCGCCCTCAACAAAGAAGCGGTCGTCGGCAATAGGGTGTTGGCGTAGGATTTGTTCTTCCTTCCAGCCGTCCCCGTGTATTTTTGGGTCTATAATTTTGACCCTTGTATCGTCTTCTGAATATGGCATATGTTTATGTTTCGCTAAATGCGAGATTTAGCGACGACTTCAAGTATTTACTAACGAGGTCTTTTCTCTGTAAAAAACTGCGTTTCAGTTTCTCCGCTTCTTCAAGAGCGCTGACAATCTTCTTTTGTTCTGCTAGGTCTGGCACGTCAACCAAGACATCATTCAGCTTTTTGATTGGTATGGTTACATTTGCCACACCTCGCATTAGAGGCACTAATAGTTCATTTCTATAGAAAGAAAGGTAGTAATACACATATTTAGTAAGTAGCTCATTTGGATTTTTTGGAACGACACCTGCCATAATGTTTGCAAGGGCAAACTTCCCACTCTCATAGTGTATGCGGTGTAATGACGCGTGTCCGTGTCCAGTTGATGAGACCAAAGGTATACAAACTGCTTCACCATCAAACTGAAAAGTATTTGCGCTTCGTCTTTTTTCAGAGGTAACTACAAAAGTGTATTCACCCTCTGGGGTTTTTAGTGTGGGCGATGACCCCTTGATTACGTCGCACATCTCGCTGAGTTTTATTTTCTGCAAGTTTAACTTTCTGTCCGAAAAAAACTCTCTTGAAATAGAGTTGAATAGATTACTTGTTTTCTGTATATCAACCTCTGTATTTTTCTGAAGTGATTGTATTTGGTCAAAATCATTCACTATTCGTTTCTGCTCATTGAGGTCAAAATCACCATTGTCATCTACGGGCATAACCACTTCATATCCGTTTATTTTTGACCAAGTTGTGCGTGGCAGGTTCATTCCTGACACGGTGCTATTTGCAAAGTCCACAAAGTCAGCATTGCTCATAGCGTAGGCAACATACTTTGGAAATACGTTTGTTTCTGGTCTCAAAACGAGAATATCAGTTGAGCAGACACCTTCTCTATCAGCAACGACGCACTTATTGAGGTAAGGTCGCAACTTTCCATATAAAATGTCGCGTGGTTGAAAAGCCCATTTTATACTTTTCACTTGGTCTGCTGTACTCACGTCCCCAAGTGAAATGTCCCCACTTTTGATGTTTTCTAATCCCACATATGACTTTCCAGCAAAGTCCTTTGGCTGGACTTGTTTTGATATTGCTGTAAGCAGTTCAGTAAGTTGTATTTTATGGTATTTCATATTACGTTTTCAGTGCATTTTTGAGTGAGGTAAGGAACTCCTCAACTTGTTTTTGATTTTGCTCAATCTCCGCAAGTATTTTTTCTGGTGATTGCATTTCTTCACCAGAGACCCCATTAGGATTTTTAGGGGATAAGTCAAACTCGCGTTCCTTGATGACCTCAATAGGGACTGTCCACGAGTTTTTTGACACTTCTCGTTTTTTCCATTTCTCAAAAATGTCCTCTGTGTGTTCGTCTTGGATTGTCTTTGTCCTTGTAAACTTCCCCTTGATTTCGCCATACCAGATTTCTTTTGTTGAACCTGTTTTATCAAAAAAGATTAGGTTGGTTTTTACTCCAGCACCCATTTGAGCAAAAGCACCTTGCGGAAGTGAAATGATGGTATGCACATTGAACTTCTCCAAGAGTTCCTGTCGGATACGAGCCATTGCACCCCCACTAAAAAGCACGTTTCCTTCGGGTAAAATAACACCACATCGTCCTCCATTTTTGAGACGCTTCATAATGTACTGAAGTGCTAGACCTTCAGTAGCTCCTATTTGTATTGGGTAGTTGCTCTGAACTGATTTACTTTCTTCTGCTCCGAAAGGAGGGTTGGTCAAAATAACGTCCATCTTGGCACTCTCTGGCATATTGTGTACGTCTTCCGTAAACGTATTAGTGCGTACAATGTTCGGTACGAGGATGTGGTGAAGAATGAGGTTCATTGTGCCGATGAGGAATGGCAATGGCTTCTTTTCCTGTCCGTAGAAGGTCTTTGTTTGGAGTGTTCTCCACGAACGAACATCTTTTGCGGAGTTTTTGTATAGGTGATTAAAACTCTCAACGAGAAAACCACCAGAACCAACGAACGGGTCAAAAATAGTTTCTCCAAGTTTCGGGTCTACGATTTTGACCATCAAGCGAATGATGGGGCGGGGTGTATAGAACTCTCCAGACCAACCGCCCTCACTCCCCATTGCTTGCAGGATTTCTTCATATACCTGCGAGAGTAGATTTGTGTCTTGGAAGTGGTGTTTTTCTATCTTGTCTAAAATGCCAATGACATCAAGGAGATTATGGGGTGAACGGATACGATTACCAGAAAGCTCACGGAAAATCTCTCCGATTTTATCCTTCTCACGCGTACCCTTAAGTGATTTGAGATAAGGAAATAGTTTCTGGTTGATAAAATGAACTAGCTCATCTTTGTCTTTCCAGTCCTTTTTCGCCCACGAAGACCATTGGTATTCAGTGTCAATAACTGACTTATATTTCTTACCCTCCGCTTCCTCAAGCTCTTTTAACTGACCCTCTACACCCTCAAAGACCTTCAAGAAAAGAAGCCAAGAAAACTGTTCAATGTAATCCTTTGCACCAACCCCATCATCACGACGTAGAATATCGCAGACACGCTTGATGTCTGATTTAGTGAGTGCGTCCTTCGTAGGTTGTGGCTTCATTTTCATTTTCATACTCATTTTCATTTTTTGTAGATTACTTCTTTCTTGGTTTACGGATGTTTGCACTCTCCGCGATAAAGGCGGTGAGGTCGGCTTCCGCAATACGCCAGTAACCTATCTTGGTTGCTCTCAACTTCCCATCGTGAATGTACCTGAATACAGAGCGTACACTCACGTCGAGTACTTTGGCAACCTCTTTTATGCGGTATGTTTTTTCACTCATAGTTGAAGCGTTGATGACGGGGAAAGTATAACGTACTGGCAACATTTGTCAAAACTTGGCAAGGTGGTATATTCTGATAGTTAACCTAAATTACTATGAACCAAACTAAACCAGTAATAGGTAGTTTATACTCATATTTACCACTCCGAGTATCGCTCTATAAGGGCTATCGGAAGATGTCAGAGAGAGTAAAGCCCACAAAGTCCCAAGAATTATATAAACAGAAATTAGAGTTAATGACGTATCGTGATGACTTTCAAACGGAAATAAACTTTATACGTAAACGCTTCGGTATCCCAGATAGCGGTTTCCCAGACTTCAAGACTTGCGGAAAATGGGCACAAGAAATTACAACTTCCTCCGAACCAGAAAAATCAGTTAAAAAAGACCCAATGCGAGCATATGCTAAATTGCGAGAAGGAACACTTTTTTCAAGTGAATATGAGAAAGTGCTTAGTCGTTTAATGAAAACTTTAGATATAGATAATAGATGGTTTGAAGCAGTGGAATACTACCTGTTATTCAATAAGACTGATGCACATCAGATGTTACCAAAAAGTGTAGTTGTTGAGTTGCTTGCTGAACCGAAGACAAATAAACAAAAACTGTACTTACAAATTACGGCTGATACGGAACAAAGAGACATAATAGAGTGGTGGTCTACAGTTCAAAAGTTCCAAGGGATACTACGCTCCAATAGTGAGATTGACTACTCCAAATCAGCGTCAGAGATTTTGAAGAAAATAAAAAGCATTGACCCTGTTCCATATGTAGCCATACAGGAAAAGAAAAAGGATAGAAAGAAGTCTTCTCTCACAATTAAAAAATGTAGAGACGCTTACTTATTGCGCAGTGAGGGAAAATCATATAATGAAATAAAAAAAGTTATTGGCTGTGCCCAAAATGAAGTTGGAATGTACATTGGTCGTTATAAAAAAATGATACGTAACAACAGATTAGATTGATTTTATAACACGAGACACTTTTGTCTCGTGCAGTATACGTATTTCTTCCTAGGATTGATGATAAACATACCGAGAGTATGTTTTTTACTTTCGGTAAAAATGAATATGAACCAAGAATCCAATCAATACCGCTCGTACGATTTAGGGCTTGCATCAGCACTGGTGCAGGTCGGTTTTTCGTTGCGCGGGTTAGATAGGAGTAATGGGAAAAAAGTTGAGTTCATTTTTACAAAAACACCAGAGCTTGAAGAAGCGGTAAAACGCTTCTGGTCGAGCGAGCTCGCGGTGGACGCACAGGGTTACTTTGAGGCAATCCGAAGTCTAAAAAATAGGATTTACTCGTCAGAGTAGCTCTGTATGGAAATAAAAAATGAAAATGAATATGGAGGAGGAACAAAACAAACTAAAAGAGTGGGAGGAACTACTCGAATTATATAAGAAACATTCTGATGGTAGTCTACCAATCCCATTACGACGACCTCAATTAGAAAAGAAAACCCGCTTCTTTATAGACAACGAGTTTCTTGAAAAAGGATACTCCGCAAAGTTCAAGAAATACCGAGTGCTCGATGTCTATTCAGTGCTTTGTAGACGTGCCAGAGCAGATACCCAAGTTGGTTATCCGCCCTATAGGGACATTATGAAAATGACAGGGATAACCAATAGAAATAGACTGTCTCTCGCATTGCAGATATTGGAAGCGTTAGACATCATTTTTACCCAACACTCGACAGGTATGAACGCAAACCGTTATCTACTTATCAGAAGCGAGCTATGGAAACCTGCTAACAGTATCACTATTGATACCGTTGGTAAGCAGAAATACAAGGTCAGTATCAAAAAGGACAAAACGGTATCAAGTAGACAGGAAGACGGTAACTCTGGAGATACACGAAATCATATAGAAGTCATAAAAATATAGAAGTCATAAAACATTAAAAAAGTTTCTCTAATAATATCATAGGAAAAAGTAGGACTATTACTAAGAAAAAATATGAACACACCAGTAATCACATTCTCATACAAAATCATCATTCATTCTTTCGATGGCTTTGCCACCGATATTGAGGGCTTTGGTGTCATACACCCCGAAAATGATAAAACACCATCGCTTCCAGAAGAAACCATCATTTCGCTCATTCGCTTGGCACAGATTGTACGCCCAATCCATATGCGTATGCTGGCTAGCGGGTATAATATAAGTAACGGAAAGCTCGTGAAATCCGAGCCAAAAGTATGAGTTCTAAACCCCTTACAACTGAAGAAATCATCAAAGAGATAGAGGGCGGAAAGTACCGCGATTGCTACCCTATCTATGGGCGTCGGAGTAGTGATGACACTGAACACCAGAAAAACTCTCTAAAGTTTCAGCGAATAGAAAATACACGTTATGCTCACAATGCACATCTTCCGCTAGCCACCCTTACTCTTGATGGTTTTTGCACTGATGGTGTTATTTCAGAGAGACATTCAGCATTCAAAGAGGATTATGAAATCCAGTTTGGTAAGGATAATTCTGTCCATTTCCGAGTAGAACGACCGAAGTTTTATCTCCTTGCAAAATGGTTGAGTAAAGGATATTTCAAGGGAGTTGTTTTTTATTGTTGGGATAGAGCAAGTAGAAACAAAGCAGACGAAGTAATAATTAGAAAATTGATGAAAATGGGTTTAGACTTGCATTTTGTTATCGCAAAGTACGACAAATCAAGTGCGGGTGAACTTCATATGGACATTGATGGCTCATTTGCTGCTCACCATTCACGAGTAACCAGTGAGAAAGTATCAATGACCATAAAAAATAGTCGTGCTAGAGGGTGGGTTACAAATAAAGCCCCCGTAGGTTACCTCAATCAAGGAACGATGGAATACAAGCCACTTGACCCTGTTCGTGCACCCATTATCAGTAAGATGTTTGAGATGTACGCGACTGGTGAGTGGAGTTTAGCTGACCTCGCTCGCTGGGCTAACCAGCAGGGCTTCACAATGCCCCCTGTGCGTCGTCGTAGAACGGAACAGGAAACACTTGCGGAAGAAGATGATGATGTGCGATTGGAACTTGAAGCGGTGTGTAGACCTGCAACATATAATGGCGTCCACAAGATACTTACAAACCTTTTCTACACTGGTAGAACTTTTGACGAAAACCGACAGTGGATATTCAGCACGAGCCACGAAGCTATTACAACAGATGAGATTTTCAATGAAGTTCAACAAAAACTTCGCAAAAACAACAAAAGCGCACATTATGCAGAACTCCTTGACCACCCTTTACGAGGAATGATGAGATGTGAAATGTGCAGGCGTGTATACACCCCATATCCAAAGAAAGGAATAATGTATTATGGCGCACATTGTAGTGAGACCTGTACAAATCCTAATAGCCATTTCAACATTGATTTTATTACTACGAAGATAGGCGAGCTAATCACTAACCTTTCTTTTACTGACGAAGAACTTGAGAAGCTAAACGCAAGAACAGGAACGGAGATAGCTCTGCTAGAAACGAGGCGTCTTAATAAGTTAGAAACAAACGAGAGAAGGAAAAAGAAAATCCGTGAGGATTTAGCATACCTAAATACAAGTCGTTTAGACCTGCTCAAAACAGGGGCTTATACCCCCGAAGCTATTGTTGCAGAATATACAAAACTCAACTTTGAGCTTACTTCTTTGCAAGAGGAAGAGAAAGTGTCTGACGTTGCCATACAAGAAACAGTCAAAGACGTAATAAAACTTTCCGAACTCATAAAAAACCTTTATATTCATTACGAAAATGCCACTCCACACGAAAAAGAGGCAATTATCAAAGAACTCTTTTCCGAACTTACCATCAACGGAAATACGTTGCAATATCAATGCACTAGAGGATTTCAACCCCTTGCACATCGTTTCATTGCCCCTTATGACCCTACCGGGAGTCGAACCCGGCTTCCAAGCTTGAAAAGCTTGTGTCCTAACCGATAGACGATAGGGCCCTAAACATAAATTATATTAACATTTTTGGTCGAAAAGACAAAAAATGTTATAGTTCAAACTCTGGCTGCCTTCGCTTAAGCCATGGCAAGCCGAAGGAAGAGTGACTGAGTGGTTTAAGGTACTGGTTTCGAAAACCAGCGTGCGGGAAACTGCACCGTGGGTCCAAATCCCACCTCTTCCGCCAATTTACTCAGCTTTCTTTTTTCTAACACTTTTCATAAAAAGTGTTCCGCCGATAATTACAGCCAACGCTCCCAGAACTGGAATGATAAGAGCGACGAAAATAGATTCGCTATTAGGTTGAAGAATCGAACCGAAAAATACCAGAATAGAGGCGACTATTATGAGTAGGGGCATAAGTATTCCTATAAATTTTAGGTAAGAGAGACGACTTAACCCCGCGCCGTAAGAAAGTACTTCCGGTAAAGCAAAAAAGGTTAGACAAGCATGCAAGAACCCTCGGGTGTCACTTATGTGATTCACAATACGAGCAAGAATGCTTTCTTCTTTGCCGGAAAGGAGCTTCAGTACAATTTTTTGTCCGAATATTCTGCTGATATAAAATGTGGATGTATGAGCAATAAAATCTCCGATCGCTATATAGAGAATGCCGGGCCAGAAGCCGAAAATAAGTCCCGCCAAGGGGTAGAGAGGGGAGCCGGACAGGGGAGCGATAACTACTGTAGAAATTTTAAGAAGAATAAATACTATTGGTCCCCATATACCAACTTTCTCAACCCAAACCCTAAGAGAACCTATATCAATGAAAAAGGCGAGGATTACTATCACGAGTATGGTGAGTCCGATGCCGGTTAAATTCATTTGTTCCGTTGACTCGGTATTTTGAGTTTCTTGATCCATTTTAGACATAGAACAGTGTAACAGGTTTTGATATAATAGTGTTTCTAAAAGTGTGTTTATGCGCGGTTAGCTCAGTTGGTAGAGCATCCCCTTGACGTGGGGAGGGTCAGAGGTTCAAGTCCTCTACCGCGTACTAAGATTTGACAGAAAGAGATTGAATTACTTAGTGCGCAAATATAAATAGATATCCTCAAGGGCTTTGACTGCATCTCCGGCGGCGATATTGTTTTGATGATATAGACCATCTGTAGAATCTCCAGCCGCCCAGACGCCGTCCACCTTGGTCTTTTGAGTTCTCGGATCAACGGGAATCTGACCGTATTTATTTAAAGAAATTAAGTTTTTGACAAAATCAGTAGTGGGTATCAAACCGATTTCGACGAATATGCCGGTCACTGGAATCTCTTTCTTTACGCCAATTTCTTCATAAATCAATGAGCTGACAAATTTACCCCCTTTAATTTCTTTAGGTATTGCATTTTTAATCACTTTCATATTCAGATGGGAAAGTACTTTTTGCACCGTGACTTCATCCGCTCTGAATTTATCGCTCCGAATTAGAAGAGTAACCGATTTGACGTAAGAGAGAAGTTGAGCGGCTGTTTCAAACGCGGCATTACCACCGCCGATAACGGCCACATCTTGGTCGGCGAAAAGTGGACCGTCACACGAAGCGCAATAAACGATACCCTTGCCTTCAAACTCTTGAGCGCCTGGAATCTCAAGTTTTCTCCTTGTGCTACCGGTGGTGACAAGCACCGTTCTTGCCAGATATGACTCACTTTCCGCCTCTATCTGAAAGTTATTATCTAATTTGGAAATACCAGTAACCTTTTTCCCCGTTTTTATTTCTACAAAATCTCCGGCATACAAGCGCAGGTGTTCTTCAAGCGCCTTGCCGAAGTCTGGACCGGGAATGCTTTTAGTCCCGATCCAGTTTTCAATATTCATGGAGTCAGTACTTTGTCCACCGAAAGATTCAGTGATTAAAAGAGTTTTTAATCTTTTCCGTGCCGCGTAAACACCCGCCGCCGCGCCAGCGGGACCTCCGCCAATAATAATTAAATCAAACATTTTTCTATTCTACTTCAACTTCGAGCGTCTGAGAAATGCCGGTACCGCGCTCCAGTCATCGTTATCCTCTATCGGTGGCGCGGTTTGTTTGCCGGTTTCTGTTTTTTTATCTTCCACTATTGGTTTGGGGGCTTCTTTATGAAATGAAGGCGTGACAGTGTTGAAAACTTTGCCAACTTGTCCTGTGTGCGGAGAGGTAGCCAATAAACCCTTATTAATCTGATTTTCATTGTGGCCAAAAGTTTGGAAAAGAGAAGCCGCCTTTCTTGAATAGCTATCAGAAAAATTTGAGGCAATAACAGTAATTTTCAATTCGCCTTTCTTGAGTTTGTCATCTCGGACTGTGCCAAAAATAATCTTGGCATTAGGATCAACCGATTCGGTAATGACCTTGGCCGCATCTTGAATCTCAAACATGGTGACATCGTCACCGCCGGCTATTGAGAAGAGTACGCCCTTGGCGCCGTTTATTGAAAGCTCAAGAAGAGGAGAGGAAATAGCTGATCTGGCCGCTTCCACGGCGCGATTGTCTCCAGAGGCGGAACCGATACCCATAAGTGCTGCTCCGGCATTTTCCATTATCGAACGAATATCTGCGAAGTCGATATTGATAATACCCGGAGTAGTGATCAAATCTGAAATGCCTTCGACTGCTTCTCTTAAAATGTTGTCGCAGATGGCAAAAGCATTTTTGGCGGTGATATCTTTTTCTACGGTTTGGAGTAAGCGATCATTCGGGATAATAATGAGAGCGTCAACGGCTTGCTTGAGTTCTTCTATGGCCACTTCGGCAATCTTCATTCTTTGTTGTCCTTCGAAAAAGAAAGGTTTAGTCACAACCGCCACGGTTAAACAGCCATTCTCTTTGGCCGTACGAGCAATGACCGGCGCGGCGCCGGAAGCTGTGCCTCCGCCCATACCACCGGCGATAAAGACCATATCCGCGCCCTTGATAGCCTCCTGGATTTCTTCCTTGGTTTCTTCAACGGCGCGTTTACCAAGGTCCGGATTCATGCCAGTACCGAGGCCACGAGTAAGGTTCTTACCGATGTGAATCTTCTTCTTGGCTAGCGAGTGATGGAGATCTTGAACGTCGGTATTAGTGGCTATGAAGTCAACGCCCCTAACTTTACAATTAATCATGTGGTTAACGGTATTTTTGCCTGAACCGCCTACTCCAATGACTTTAATCCGGGCGAAAGATTCTACTTCTGGTTTGATTTGTGGCATGCTCTTAAATTAATTTTTAGATGCGCCTATCTTATCAAAGCGAGAAAAAAAGAAAAGCCGTTGACAAATATCAATAAGTGTTATGGTAAAAACTGGGAAATCCAGTGCGATACGATTTTGCCCCAACGTCTGCCGTTCTCTTTTATGAGAAAACCATTTCGGATACCAAGTGAATGCCCCGCGCCGTCAGTGTTGAACCCGACGATCAAAAGACCGCAGGCGACAGCCCAAGTACGATCCTTGATCTTTCCTTCCGTTGTGTTTCCCAGATACACTTCGGCCAGTTGAGCCGGAAGCTTCAGAGAATTTTCGGCCATACTTTTTATCTCAGACGCGGCGGCTCCTCCACCGGCAATGATGACACCTGCCGGCAGAAGACCGTTTCTGCCGATTGATTTAAGATGTATTTCAATTAGTTCAAAACAATCACTAAGTCTCGCCTTGACTATCTCGTCCAGTTTCTTTTTTGAATATGTCAGTCTTCTATCCGAACCAAGCTTAACGTTCTCTGCCTCTTCGGGTGAGATTTTCAATCCCAGAGCAATGTCATTGGTAATATCATCGCTGCCGACTGGAAAAACCGCCAATGAAATTAAATTATTGTTCTCAAAGACAACCATAGATAAAGTTTCGGCGCCAAGATCGACCAGGAGACAGCCCACCCTTTTTTGTTTTTTCGAAAGAGTAACAAAACTCAACGCTACTGATGAAGCCACTACATCCACCACTTCCAGGCCGATCATTTCAATCGTGCTTATTAAACTATTCAGGTGATGTTCCAAGCAGGTGATAAACAGAGCTTTCACTTCAAGTTTCTCCGCCTTGAGACCAAGAGCCTGTCCCCAGACCGTTTGACCGTCGATTTTATATTCGATAGGAACCGTGTTTATAATCTTCTTATTGATAGAAAGGGCGGGTGGAATAGCCGCCTCGGCGGCCTCAAGGGCCAAAGAGATGTCTCTGTCGGTGATCTCGCGATCTGCTCGAGATATCACCACTGAACCGTTAGCCGTTACGCTGCCAAGACCAATCCCGCCGAAGGAAACATAAGCGCGTTTAACTTTAAGACCGGCCATCTTTTCAGCCCGACGGACGGCCACTTCAATGCTTTTTGCCGCTTCGGCCGAATCAGCAATGTAACCGCGGATCACACCTTTGGTTTCGTTTGAACCGGTGCCAATAATTTTAGGCACCAAATGTCCATGTTCAACGAGCTCCTCGGCGATGATTACCTTGGTTAGAGATGTGCCTATGTCAATACCGACTACGATTGGGCGTGCCATTTAATAATTTTTTTTCTGTCTGCTCCATTGTATCCCCGTGTCTCATTCCTTTCAAATGTAGCAGGCCGTGGATAAATAGATAAGTGACAAGTGTTTCAAACGACATACCAAATTTTTTTGTTTCTCTTTTAACCGTAATAAGATCAATAAAAATTTCACCGGTTTTTCTAGAAAGGAGGAAACTCAAAACGTTGGTGGGTGAATTTTTTCTCCGATAAATTACATTAAGGCGACGCGAAAGCTTGTTATCAATAAATACCAAAGAGAGTTCGAAGTCGCGTCCTAAGACGAGATTCTTCAGACGAGTGAAGGGTATTGAATATTGCGATTCCTGGCTCACTTCTTAGCGGCGACGGGTAAATTTGCTTATCTCACTTAATTTACCCAGCTTAATCAGCTCGGCAATAGCTTCTTTCTTCTTGAGGTAGTTGAGATATTTGACGTGTCGAACATTGCGGGAAGGAAGATGTTGAGCATAGCGTTTCGAACGAACCTGCGGCAGAACTCCGGACGATTGGACACGTTTAGTAAAGCGGCGAAGCGCGCTCAGATTATTTTCGTTTGCCCCCTTTACCACCTCTATGTTGACCATGGTCTGCATTGCGGTTGCCACTCTAGCACACCATGGTTTATAATGCCAAACATGAAAATACCCAAATTAGTACCCAAAGTTGTTTTTAAGACTCGCGTCAGAGATGCCAAAGTCAAGGGTCCTAATCCTTTTCGTTGGCAGGATGTCACAAGTGACGAAATCTTTGATGGTAAGAAAATTGTTTTATTTGCGCTTCCGGGCGCGTTTACACCCACTTGCTCATCTGTGCATCTTCCGGGGTATGAAAAAGCGTATGGTCAATTCAAAAAACTCGGTATTGACGAAGTTATTTGTTTGTCTGTCAATGATGCGTTCGTTATGTTTCAGTGGAGTAAGGCGCAGGGAATCAAAAATGTGAAGCTCTTGCCCGACGGCTCTGGTTTATTTACTGAAAAAATGGGTATGCTCGTCAAGAAAGATAATCTCGGCTTTGGCAAACGCTCCTGGCGCTATAGTATGTACGTTGAAGACGGTGAGATTAAAAAAATGTTTATCGAACCGGGATTTTTTAAACCGGAACTTAGAAATAATTGCCCCACCGATCCATTTAAGATAAGCGGCGCCGGAACCATGCTTAAGTATCTCAAATCGAGGGCTAGAGCGTAATGTTTTTGAGATAGCGCGGCAGATCTACTATTTTGATCGTATCTTGCGCTCGCGTGATTGTATTTCGGATGGTCGCAGTATCGTCGAGCGCTTCCTTTTGGCCAATGATTATAAGATAGGGTACGCGCAAATTCTCAGCGTTTGAAAGTTGCGTAGTAATTTTATCTTTGCCGATGAAGTGATGCAATGGTATCCGGTGGTTGCGTAGCAACTCTATGAGGGTCAGGGTCTTAATTTTAGCTTCTCGACCCATTTGAACCAAATAAAATTTCGGTTTCGGCAATCTCTGGTACACACATTTTCTAACGGTATTACTCGATGAGGTAGAAAAGATACTTACTCCCGCCATGGGGATTTCTTTTCTTAATCCGAAAAAGCGCGATAAACGTGAGTAACGGTAGCCGATAGCCAGAGTATTCATGCATTCATTTTCGCTGTTTCTGATGGCAAAAATAGTGTGAGAAGCGTGATTTTTTTCTCCCACGAGCATGGGCGTGAGACGGAAACCTATGCCTAGGGCCTCAATGTACTCCAACACTTCTTTGAAATAAATCCGACTTGGCAAAGAGAGAAAGTTTATCGAAGAAGGAGCTGTTTCGGCGAGACGAAGAGCTTCCGGCGTCTCAAGTTTGAAGAGGTTGAAGACGTCTTCCTTCGTCCGTTGTTTCCACTCTTCCGACATATTTGCGCCAAACTTGCGTATGTAGCCTGTAAGTTCCCGTTCATACGTGTTTATCGATTCTCGATCACCGATACAATTTATATCCACGCTTAAATTTTTGTGCCCTTCTTCCGAAAGGATGGAGAGTGTCGTCCGGATCAGGGTGGCTTCCGCTATGCCAGAAGGCGAGCCAATAAAATGCAAAGCATAATTGCCAAATTTTTTTCTCGATGCTTGTTTTTCATAAGCTAGAGCAAAAGGATGCGGCCTGGACGCGAAATTCTCTTCCAAGTATGTTCGTACTACGGAGGCCTTGTCTGCCGCGTCGTAATGCGGATGGTTTCCGCAGCCTTTCGTTAGTTCAATATCGCGTTTGGTGACTTTGGGCGCTGTGATGGGCAGAAAACCAAAATAAGTGGCGACGACAAGAGCCTTGTCAAATTTGTCTAACTGTTTATTCATTAGAATTGTCGCCCGGGAAGAATGCCGGAGGAAAAAAACTGATAATCGGCCGGCCGATAATGTTTGCTTCCGGTACCGGGCCCCAGACGCGTGAGTCGGCGCTGGCCAGACGATTATCTCCTAAGACAAAATATTCTTTTGCGCCGATAATATAATCCGCGCTATCCTTCTTATTCAACTTAACGTACGGTTCATTAAGTATGAAACCCTCTGAATATTCCGTGTTTATGATAGTAATTTGTCCGTTCGAGATTGAGACTTTCTCGCCAGGCAAACCGATAATACGTTTAATAAAAGACTTTTTTGGATCTCTGGGGTATTTAAAAATTAAAACGGAACCGCGCTCCGGCGTTTTGAAATGATAAGTCAATTCATCAACGATGAGATAGTCTCCAGTTTCAAATGTCGGATCCATTGACGCGCCTTCCACGATGAAGGGTTGGGCTATGTAGAGACGGAACGGCACTACTATCAAAAGAGAGAAAAAAACCAGCTTCACTAATTCTTTCCAAAACTTTGCAGTCATAATTTGCTAAGATTGTATTATCTAATTTGATTTGACACAATAGCAAGATGTATATCATCGTAGGTTTGGGCAATTCGGGAGAAGAATATGCGCGCACTCGACACAACACGGGACGGATGGCCGCAGAATTTGTCGCTTCAAAAATTGAGGGCATCAGAGTGGTGACGCCAGACACTTTTATGAATAGGTCTGGCCCAGCCATTGCTAAGACTATGGAGGGCAAGAGCGCTAAAAAATTAGTTGTAATTTATGATGACCTTGATTTACCGCTCGGAACCATGAAAATCTCTTATAACAGGGGCTCGGGTGGGCACAAGGGCGTGGAATCTATCATCAAAGCTCTCAAGACTAAGGAATTTATCCGTATTCGCATTGGAATAGGCTCGCCTCGATTCCCGCTCAGACTTGGCGAGGCTAGCGGCGGAGCGGGAAAAAAGGTGGACACGGAAAAATATATTCTCGGGAAGTTCAAAAAATCGGAAATGGAGATTTTAAAAGCAGTTTTTAAGCGTGTCCAAAATGCGGTTGAGGCGATTGTTCAGCACGGCCTTGCGAGCGCAATGACGGAGTTCAATGCCTGACTTTTATTTTTTATCCACAAACGAGAGGGCCATTTTTTGTTCTTTCGGGTCAAAGAGGGTTATTTTGAAGGTGTAAACTTTACCCATTTCAAGTTTCTCACGCAATTTTTCTTCTGAACCAAATTCGGAGACGTGCACCAGTCCGGCTACTCCCTCTTCAATTGAGGCAAGCGCTCCGTACTTATTAAACTTAATGATAACGCCTTCAACAATCGTATCTTTTTTGTATTTTTTCTCTGCTTCTTTCCAAGGATTTTCTTTTAACGCCTTAATGGAAAGGGAAATTTTATCATCTTTGATTTCAATAACCTTGACCCGCACTTTCTCACTGATCTTAAACATGATTTTAGGATTTTCAACAAGACCCCAGTCTATTTCCGAAATGTGCACCAAGCCCTCAAGTCCTTCTTCAAGTTTGATAAAAATACCAAAATCAACGAGACCGGTAACTTCACCCACAAGCTCGTCACCCAATGCGTAATGGGCCACTATATTCTCTTTGTCTTTGATCTCGGGGTTTTTTTCAGAGAAGATAAGTTTGCTTTCCTTGGGGCTGGCGCCGATGATGGTCACTGAAAGTTTGTCTCCAACAAACTTTTTCAACTCGTCGAGAATCTTATCTTTATCTCCGTCGGAGATACGCGGATAATGTTCCGGCTTGAGTTGAGAGGCCGGTAGAAAGCCTGGAAGACCCTGCCAATTGATGATAAGTCCTCCCTTGTTGGCATCCGTAACCACTAGTTCGAAGACGCGTTTTTCGTTAATGGCCGCTTCCGCCTCGCTCCAGATGAGCGCCTGACGCGCTTCTTTAAGAGAGATTTCAATATAGCCTTCTTTACCGCCGATACCGATGACTTTACCAGCGACAATATCACTGACATTGATTTTCTTAATGATGTCTCTCGCATTGATAAACTCTCGACCATAGATGATGCCGGTGCCGAAGGGCGGCAAATCAATATAAATCGCGCCTTTATCAATACTAATAACGGGTCCTTCCACGAGGTCATCAATAGAAGGGGGATTGGGAACACTTGCTAAGAATGCATCAATATCTGTTGTATTTGTGGTCAAATTAGATGGGTCGTTTCTGATCCTCACATTTAAGAATGTTTGCCAGAATGTGAAGGGTAATAGAAACGATGGTTAATAACCCGCCTCGACTCGCGATCGCTCATCGACGCGAGGCGGGTGAACACAATCAAGCTATCAAAAAACACTGGTAAAAGCAAGTAATTTATGCTAAAATGAATGCATGATAATTACTTACCACGGCGTGGAATGTTTTAAAATTTCCCAAGGAGATCTCACTTTGGCGCTCAATCCGATATCAAAAGATTCCACATTCAAACCCACAAGATTTGGCGCCGATATTACTCTCATTACCACCAATCATCCCGATTTCAACGGTCGCGACCAGACCTCTAGGGGCGACAAGTCATCTTTTGTCATAGATGGTCCGGGTGAGTACGAAACCAAGAATGTGTTTATAAAAGGTTTCCTTTCCGAGGGACCTGCTCTGTCTTCACAAGCAGGTAGACAAATAAATACGATCTATCTCATATCTTTCGAAGGTATAAATCTTTGTTTTCTGGGCGCACTGGCCAATGCGACACTATCGGATGAAAGTCTTGAGACAATGGAGAATATTGATATCCTCTTCGTACCTATAAGCGGCGCTTCTATTAAAGATGGAGTAAGTACGCTTGATCCGGCTTCTGCCTATAAACTCGCGATTTCACTTGAGCCATCTGTTATCATACCGATGCATTATACGAAAATCACGTTAGGACAATTTCTAAAAGAAGGCGGAGAAACTAAAGTGGATTCACTTGATAAATTTGTGGTAAAAAAGAAGGATCTGGACAATAAAGAAAGCGAGATAGTAGTCTTAAAAGAAGAATAGATAATGAGGGATAAACAAACAATAGTATGAGGAAATATTTAGCCGAACTTCATAAGAAACCGGATCATCACAAGAAACAGTTTGCGCTCTTGGCCTCGGGGACTATCACCCTATTTATTTTTGGAGTTTGGTCCCTGGCCACTTTTGGCATAAACGAAGGAATAGTCGCCAAAGATAATAATATCTCTGAAGCATCAAAAGTGGCGGGAGGTGAAGTAGGCCCGTTTCAGTCGTTTCGTTCAAGTGTGGCATCGAGTTTGGAGGCTATAAAAAGCAATTTTGGACAACTTAAGGATGGATTTAAAACCATGGATTTTAAAACTGAATATCAAGAAATGAAAAATGGGGCGTTAAATATTTATGGCCAATAATCCCAAGGAACAAGATACTCCATCCGGCGCCGAGGATAAAGGCAGGGTAATTTCTCGCGCGATTACGAGTGAAATGAAAGAATCATTCATAGATTATGCTATGTCTGTGATCACCGATCGCGCCCTGCCTGATGTGCGCGATGGTCTCAAGCCGGTTCACCGCCGTATTCTCTACGCCATGAACGAGATCGGTCTAAATGCCGGAGCGAAAACACGAAAGTCTGCCACGGTTGTGGGTGAAGTGTTGGGAAAGTATCATCCGCACGGTGATGTGGCGGTCTATGATTCAATGGTGAAAATGGCGCAAGATTTCTCGATGCGTTACCCCTTGGTTATCGGCCAAGGAAACTTCGGTTCAATAGACGGTGACAGCCCGGCGGCTATGCGTTACACCGAGGCAAAGATGTCGCGTTTGGCCGGAGAAATGCTCAAGGATATTGATAAAGATACCGTAAATTTTCGGCCGAATTATGACAGTACTCAATTGGAACCGGTCGTTCTGCCGGCGGTGGCCCCGAATCTTCTTCTCAACGGTACACTTGGTATTGCCGTTGGCATGGCCACCAATATTCCTCCTCATAATCTTTCTGAAGTGGTAGATGCTACGATGCACTTGGTAGATAACAAGGATGCAACAACCGAAGACCTGTTGAAATTTATTAAAGGACCGGACTTTCCGACCGGCGGAGTCATTTTTAATGAGAAAGATATTCACCATGCTTACGCCACTGGTCGTGGTGGGGTAGTGGCGCGCGGAGTGGCAGACATTGCGGAAAATAAGAGCGGGCAGTTCCAGATCATTATCACAGCCATTCCTTATCGGGTAAATAAATCTGATTTAATTACCAAGATTGCCGATCTGGTACGCGAGAAGAAGATTGAAGGTATAAAAGGATTACGTGACGAATCCACCAAGGATATTCGTATTGTTATTGATCTTAAGAACGGAAGCCAGCCGCAGAAAGTTTTGAATACCCTCTATAAACATACCCAACTTGAGGACACTTTCCACTTTAATCTGGTGGCGCTTGTGGATGGCGTACCGCAGACTCTCTCGCTCAAGAGCATGCTTATTGAATTTCTTAAACACCGAGAAGTTGTGGTTAAGCGTCGTACGGCATATGACTTGGCTCGAGCGCAAGAACGCGAACATATTCTCCTCGGTTTAAGCATAGCGCTAGACAATATAGATAAAGTAATCAAACTAATACGCGCATCAAAAACTGTGGATGAAGCTCGAGCTGGCTTAATGAAAGAGTTCAAACTTTCCGAGATCCAAGCCAACGCTATTTTAGAGATGAGGCTTCAAAAACTTGCGGGGCTTGAGCGCAAGAAAGTTGAGGATGAACTTAAGGAAGTGCAAGTCTTTATCAAAGAAATGAAAGAATTGCTTGCCTCGCCCGCTAAAATTTTGAAGGTAGTTAAGACTGAACTTGAAGATATCAAGCATAAATATGGTGATGAGCGTCGTACCAAAGTAATTAAAGGGGGGGTCAAGGTTCTCTCTATTGAGGATCTTGTGGTAGAGGAGGAGAACACCCTGATTCTTACGTCAGGCGGATATATCAAGCGCACTAATCCGGACGAATATAGGCGACAGAAGCGCGGCGGTGTCGGGGTGGTAGATCTTGATACCAAAGAAGAAGATTTTGTCACCAATTTTCTGACCGCAAGCACGCATGCCGATCTGCTTTTCTTTACCGACAAGGGCAAGGTTTATCAGATTAAGATGTACGATATCCCTGAAGGCAAACGGGCCACTCGCGGCAAGTCTGTCATGAATTTCATCGCGCTCTCCGATGACGAAAAGGTAACTTCCATATTAGAAATACCCAAACTCTCTTCGGCGCATGAGGGCTCGTTGTTTATGGTGACTGAAAAAGGCACTGCCAAGAAAGTCTCCGCCAAAAGTTTCCACGATGTGCGCTCTTCCGGCATTATCGCCATTAAACTGGCGGCTGGAGATAAACTTGTCTCGGCCGAACTTGTTGAGAAGGGAGATGATATTTCAATCGTGACGAAGAAGGGCCAATCTATACGATTCAAAGAATCGGCGATTCGCGAAATGGGCCGTAGCGCCGGAGGAGTAAGAGG
>Ga0209210_1000817_pt1 | contig 29612 bp, 25 predicted proteins | sample RifGroA1_FD_183991 | JGI IMG/M metagenome (GOLD analysis project Ga0209210, IMG submission 183991) | Contaminated groundwater microbial communities from Rifle, Colorado, USA - Rifle Groundwater A1 (SPAdes) (version 2) | ecosystem: Environmental > Aquatic > Deep subsurface > Groundwater >...
GATATTGTGGACACTGCTGATAGAACTGTAAGGGCAATTGATGATGGCGTAGCCTATTTTTATAGAGGGAACTCATTTGGAAACAATGTTCGGATATTTCACTCGAACGGAAAGATGTCTTTGTATCTTCATTTGCAGTAATGGTATAGTCTACTCAAATGAAGTGGTGGGGGATACCACTCCCCCTCTTTTTGACCGCTTTTCCGGCCCAGGCTTCCTTCTCTTTCTCTCTAGAATCAGCCAACCCTAATTCAATAAACTCTCTAGAACAAGAAGTGGGAGTTAAATTAAACATAATTGACTTGCCGAGCGAATCATATTTTCGGGTTGGTTGGAAAAAAGAAGGGTCAAGTACCTATTTTGGGTACGTAAAAAACCAGGATGGTAATTGGACAAAAATTGAAACCCTCAACTCTGATTGTAAAAATTACTACAAAGTTTCAGACACTAGTTCTACAACTCTTACCTTACTAACAAAAATAGGATCAGATTCAGATTCTGAAGCTGGAAATTACTTGCTCAAAGCTCATCGATTTACATCCACCTGTGCTAGTAATTCTGGATCAGAAAATGAACTAGCCATTGTTTTAAATATTCCAACTCCCACACCTACTCCAACAGCGACTTCTACACCCACGCCAATACCAACACCAACGCCATCATCCACCCCAAAACCAACTCCCACTTCTACACCTAAACCCACTTCAACGCCCAAACCAACTCCGGTTCCAACTTCCAAACCTTCTCCATCACCGACACAGATTCCAGCTACAGTTACTGTTACAGTTACACCACCACCCACTCCTGAAGTTCTTCCTGCTCAAACCTCTGCGTCGGATTTAAATTGGCTGGCAGTAATGGCGGTTATTTTAGGCGGGGGAGTATTTTCTTTTTCCATCTGGCATATAATCAAAGGATATGTCCATCCCCCGCTTTCTTAAAGCCTGGCTACCCACCGTTTTTTGGGCCGTAATTATCTTTAGTTTTTCTGCCAAAACTACTCCTACTACAAGTGCAGTTTACTGGCAGGATTTTGTGGTCAAAAAAGCCGCCCACCTTTTTGTGTACGCCGTTCTCTCCGTTCTTATCTATCGTTCTCTGAAACTCACCACCAAGTTTAATAAGTCATATCTATTACTATTTACTATTATTATTACAATTTTATACGCTCTTACCGATGAATTTCATCAATCTTTCACTTTTGGCCGCGAACCCACCGTCCGTGATGTTCTTATTGATATTGCTGGCGGCACGGCTGGACTTTCATTTTTTTTAAGATTATACTCACCCCAACTGCCCCAAAGGCATGCTCGCAAAAAAAATTAAGAGGATAATCTCCTTTATACTCTCTCTTCTTCTCCTTTTCCAAGGCAGTCTCCCGTATTCATTTGCTATAGCCCAAGAAGCCACAGAATCCGCTGAAATCATTGTCGAACCGCCGGCCCCAACCCCAACTCCTACCCCCGCGCCCGAATGGCAAACCGTCGACAGGGTCGATGTCACCACCCAACCGGTGGGTGAAGATCACACATATCGCTACCGCGATACCGCCGTTTCTGTAACTTTTACCAAGATAACCAATCCCGGATTGCTCAAAATCAAAGAAGTTCAGGTTGGTGCAGACACGGGTTACGACATTACTTCAGACATGCCCGACGGGACGTTTGTATACGATCTAACTCTGCCCAATCCCCAGCCGCAGGAAGAAGCCAAGGTCCAATATTCCGAGGACGGCCAATCGTATCAAGAATTAGCATTTGAAAAACATGACACTACTCTTGTCATCAAGGATTTAAACCACTTCACTATTTTCGTGGTCCGCTTGGACACCCCAACTAATGATGGTACTTCTACTACAAACGACGCTTCAGCAGGGACCGTTTGTGTAGTTGGTCCAGGTTCGAATGCTTGTTACCAAACAATCCAGGCAGCCGTAGATGCGGCATCTTCCGGAGACACCATAAATATTGCTGATGGGACGTACACCGACCCGGTCACAATCGACAATACCAAATCAGGAATTGTATTACACGGACTAAACCGGGATGGAGCCAGGATAGAAACTGGCACCACCAATACTGGCATCTCACTGCTTTCTGGAGCAGACAATGTCGTCATCGAAAATCTACTGATTACCGGAAATGGTGACGGTATCAATTTGTTTGAAACTTCGGGTGTAACAATTAGCAACAACACCATTTCCAATAATATTTATGCCACCAGTGGTATCCATATCCAAGATTCTTCCAATATAACCATTACAGGCAACTCTTTTTCTGGCAATGATATCGATATCTCAAATGATTCTCCAAACGACGTTACAGCTACTGGAAACGATTGGGGAACCTTCGACGGATCGGCCATCAATGACCGAATTTACGACCGCCTTGACGATGAGACTCTTGGTCTGGTTCTTTACGACAATGAACCCCCGACAGTTGATCCGATTTCCGACATTATTACCAACATTTCATTTGAGCAAACAGGTGTTGCCAGTGACACTTACGGAATTAAACGAGTTGAATGGAGCGATGAAACAGGAGAGGTCAATTTTGATGATCCTTCATCCTTAACAACTTACATTTCGGCCAACTCCGACGGTGATTATGCTCTAATTTTGACGGTATGGGATTATCAGGATAATTCTAATTCTGCAGAATTTAATTTGACGTGGGATGAAACTTCCCCTATTGACCCTGTTCCTACCTCTTCCAGCCACACCATAGAAACCTGGTCCAGTGATCGGACCATCGAAATTTCTTGGTCCGGAGCTTCAGACGATACTTCCGGAGTAGACGGTTACTATACCGAATGGAATCAGTTAGTAGATAGCCTTCTCAATGCCGCTACAAAAGAATACGAAGAAGACGCCGATTCCGAAACTAGCCCCAATCGTTCCACGGCCCAGGATCATTATTTCCATATCGCTACTTTGGATAACGCCGGTAACTGGACCAGTACTGCTCACCTGGGTCCCTTTTGGATCGATGCGGCCAATCCAACCGTTTCTTGGACTTCTCCCTTAAACAACGCATATCTTCGTGGTACAGTTTCTCTCCAAACTACCGCTTCTGATGTGGGTTCAGGAGTAGAATTTGTCCGTTTTCGTAAAAAGCTCACCGGAGGAACATTTTCCACTATTTCTACAGACTATTCCGAACCCTATTCAGGTTCTTGGAACACAACAACAGTTACTGATGGCACTTATGTTTTACGAGCAGGCGCCAGGGATAACTCGGGACGGACTCGAAATGTAGATATCAACATTACCGTAGACAACACTCCACCAGTAGTTTCCTGGGTTACTCCAGTTGTCGGTAGTGTAATTTCCGGCAGCACAACTTTAGAAGTGTCTGTTTCTGAAGATGCTACTACCGAGTTTTCGTATCAGCGCCAGGATGGCCTAGATACTTTTCACACCATCACTAGCCCATGGGACACATCTTCACTTCCTTTAGACGCTTATACCCTACGGGCAATTGTCACCGATACTGCTGGAAATTCTACAACTGTGGATGAGACAGTAGAAGTAGCTGCCGTAATTTCCACCGAAGGCGGTTCCACCCCCGGTTTTGGCCAAATCACCATTTCTTGGACCACCGACCGGCCTACTTCCGGCCGGATTATCTACGACACCATTAGCCACACCGTTTTAGGCGCGGCTCCCAATTACGGTTACGCTTTCTCTACCGGAACTGTGGATGAGTCACCCAAATCTACTTCCCACACTATTACTATTACCGGCCTATCAGACAACACAATTTACTTTTGGCGCACCGTTTCTGCTGGTTCCCCGGTGGCCGTCGGACCTGAAAAATCCAGCCGCACCTTCAGTTACCCGGGAGCAAGTGGTGGAGGGGGAGGCGGAGGTGGCGGGGGAGCGTTTACAGCCCTGCCTGCCGGCAGGCAGGTTACAGATACAGTTACACAAGCCCCCGAGGTCAAAGGCACAGGTACTTTCAACTGGTGGATAGTCATCATTCCGGCCGCATTATTGGGACTAATTATCTCTGGACTTCTGCTATGGCGTCGCCCATAATGGAGGCTAATGCCTTCCTTTATCCGTCATCTGCTTTTCCCTCACGAATCTAATAATCAGCGGGCCAAACTCCTTCATCCTTCCTCCTGGGGTCTGATCATCGGCCTTTTTACGATTTTTCAATTAACTATCAACCAACTAACTATCAGCTATCCGCAGGTACTCGGTTACGCTTCTCAAATAGCTCCGGAAACTGTCATTAAACTTACCAATCTCAAGCGCCAGGAAAACAGTCTCCCGCCTTTGCAATCCAACCCAGAGCTTTCTGCCGCCGCCGCCCAAAAAGCCGCAGATATGTTTGCCAGAAATTACTGGGCTCACATCTCGCCCGTTGGTACTCAGCCTTGGTATTTCATTACTACTGCCGGGTACACCTACCGTTATGCAGGGGAGAATCTAGCCCGCGATTTTTCCGACCCCAACGCAGTAGTCGACGCCTGGATGGCTTCCCCATCTCACCGGGACAATCTCTTAAATTCCCATTATCAAGATATTGGCATTGCCGTGGTTGATGGCACTCTTGATGGCCGGGAAACCACCCTCGTAGTCCAAATGTTTGGTACCCAGCTTTCAGCTGCGCCTGCCATAACCCAAGGTGCCGTGACTATTGTTAAACCCATCCAGGCCGCCTCCACTACGTCTACTATGAACTATGAACCAAAAACTATAAATCCGTTTGATATAACTAAACTAGTTTCTTTGGGGTTAATCATCATCTTTATCGCTGTTCTCACCGTTGATATCATTTCTGTATATCGTCACAAGATTGTCCGTTGGACCAGCAAGAGCTTTGCCCATCTGTTATTTTTGCTTGCCCTCTTAATTGCTGCTTTAATTATCTCTAAAGGCCAAATCATATGACATTTGAAAGAGACTTTGCCCATCATCCCATGCATTATTTTACTCTCCTGTGCATCATGCTCGTTGGACTGTGGGGCATCTTTTGGTTCAATTATTCCCGTGCGGTTCAATTAGGCATTATTTTGAGTATGGCCTCCTCGTATGTAGTCTGGGGAATAGTCCATCATGCCCACCACAAAGACCTGCATATCAAAGTAGTTTATGAATATATCCTGGTAGCCTTGTTTTCCGTGCTTATTTTTGCCTCACTTATTTTCAGAGCTTGAAACACCGCCTATTTACCGCCATTACTCTGCCCGAAGCCGTATCTCTAGAAATAGCTAGGCTGCAAAAAGACTTAGACCGGCTTAAATTGCCGGTTGTCTGGGACAACACTTTTCATCTCACCCTCAATTTTCTGGGCCAAGTCACCGATTCTGATACCGGAACTATCAAAAATCTTATCTCCGACACCACTAAAAACTTTTACTCTTTTACTCTCCAGCTCTTATATCTAGATACTCTTTACAGCCGCCACGACCCCACTATCCTATATCTTACTTTAGCCAAGTCAGACGATCTTATCCAGCTTCAAGCTTCTTTATCGTCTAGCTTCAGCTCTATTACGCCCCAGCCCCGTAAATTCTTGCCCCACATCACCATCGGCAAATTCAAACGGACTGACCCGGTGACCACCAAACATTTTATAGACCTGGTTTCCGACTTTGCTACTCCCGAATTCTCTGAAATTCCGGTAGACAAAATCATTCTCTATGAAAGTCTTCCCTCCAAAGTAGGCACCACTTACCGCCAAATTTCTCAATTTATGCTACAATCACAAACTATATGAAAGGTGTCATCTTGGCAGGTGGCCTGGGAACCAGACTTTATCCTCTGACGCATGTAACCAACAAACATCTCCTCCCCATCTACGATCAGCCCATGATCTATTACCCCATTCAAACTCTGGTTAAGGCTGGTATTACAGACGTTATGATTATCTCCAGCGGCCCTCATTCAGGCCAGTTTATCCAGATTTTAAAGAACGGCACGGAATTTGGTATCAGACATTTGGAGTATGGCTACCAGGAAAATCCCATAGGTGGATTGGCAGACGGGTTAAAGATTGCCGAGGCTTTTGCCCAAGGGGGACCCATCGCATTTCTATTAGGAGACAACACTACAGACGCCAATATAACTCCGGCAGTCAAAGCGTTTAAACGCGGATCTGTCATGTTTCTCAAAAAAGTCCCCGATCCCAGACAATTTGGGGTCCCGGTTTTTGACAAAAAAGATCCTAAGAAAATTATTGGTATTGTGGAAAAACCCAAAATCCCTCCATCTCAATATGCCTCCGCCGGGGTCTACATTTTTGACAACCGCTGTTTTGATGTCGCCAAAAAGCTCAAACCATCTCCCCGGGGTCAACTGGAAATTACCGATGTCCAAAACTTTTACATTAAAGACGGAACCATGAAGTGGTACGAGTTGGACGGTTTTTGGAGAGACGCAGGTAGTTTTGATGCCCTTTTAGAAGCCAGCACATACTGGGCCAAGAAAAAAGGAGTAAAAGTATGAAAGTATTAGTTACCGGCGGTGCGGGTTTTATAGGCAGTAATTTTATCCAGTATTGGTTTACAAATCACCCCAAAGACGAAATTGTAAATCTAGACAAGCTTACTTATGCTGGTCATTTGTCTTCACTAAAAAACTTGCCAAAAAGTTCGGAATACAGATTTATAAAAGGGGACATCTGTGACGGGAAAACGGTAGACAGCGCAATGAAAGGTATTGATATAGTTGTACACTTTGCAGCCGAAACCCACGTAGATAGATCCTTGCTAGACCCGGCAGCTTTCATAAAAACTAATTTTTTAGGGACGCAAGTGTTATTAGAAGCAGCCCTCCGTCATGAAGTTAAACGCTTTCATCATATTTCGACGGATGAAGTTTATGGCGAGTTGCCCTTGAATAGTTGGAGAAAATTTAACGAAGAATCACCAATTGCTCCCAGAAGTCCGTATTCAGCCTCAAAAGCCGGAGCAGAATTACTGGTAAAGGCTTACGTCCAAAGCTTTGATTTACCAGCCACAATTACGAACTGCTCCAATAACTACGGGCCTTTTCAGGATCCTGAAAAGTTTATTCCCAGGATGATAACTAACATTATAGATGGAGGAAAGATCCCGATTTACGGTGATGGGAAATATACCAGAGACTGGCTCTACGTAGACGACCATAGTCGGGCCATAGAATCAGTGATATTAAAAGGAAAGTCCGGTGAAACATATTGTGTAGGGGGAATGACCGATGATATATCCAACTTAGAAGTAGCACGATTAGTATTAAAGATTATGGATAAAGATCAATCTAACATAGAATTTGTAAAAGACAGACTTGGACATGATCGGAAATATGCAGTAGATTGGAGTAAGATAAAAAAAGAGCTAGGTTGGTCGCCGTCGGTAAATTTTGAAAAAGGTTTAATCAAAACCATTCGCTGGTACCAGGAAAATCAATGGTGGTGGCGCCCACTCAAAAAGCGCGCCGAATCAATATATAAATGAACTATGAGTGAAAAGATATTAATATTTGGGAATGGACAGATGGCTAATTTTGCGTTGAGGTATTTCACTTCCAAAAATATCTCTGTTTTTATTTCCCCAGCTGATATTACGGACATAAGCCAGATAGAAAAAGCAATATCTGACTACCAACCCACAGTTGTCATTAATACAGCCGCCAAGACAAATTTAGAATGGTGCGTTCAAAACAAACTGCAAACCTTTAACGTAAACGTTCTAGGCGCAAACAATATTGCCCAAGCCTGTGACGAGAAACATATCTATTTTGTCCATTTTTCTAGTGGATGTATTTTAGCCAGTAAAGATGAAAACGACGCCAAAGTTGAAACTGATATTCCAGCTCCCATCTCTTATTATTCATGGACCAAGGTTTGGGCTGAAAATCTAATACCTTTCAGAAAATCGCAAGATTTCAAATGTCTTATATTACGCCCACGTCAACCAGTTTCGGCTCAAGTAGATTACAAAAATATGCTTGTCAAGATGTTAACCTTCACCCAATTTATAGAAGTACCAAATAACGGAACAGTTATCGAAGACTTGATGATTTGGATGGATAAACTAATTAATAAAAGAGTAACCGGAATTGTGCATGTTGCCAATGGTGGATGGGTAACACCATATGATATAGGTCTCTTGCTCAAGAAATATGTTTTACCAGAGCTTCCGGTAAATAAAATGACCAAAGACGAGCTAAATACCCATACACCGGAAAGGCGAGTAGACACAATCTTAAATAACGATAAATTAATAAGCCTAGTCGGAGAAGTAAAACCATACAAGCAAAGGTTAGAAGAGATTATCATCCAGCTTGCTAAAAATTTCAAAGAAGCCGATCCGGAATTAATAAAAGTCCAACTGGAAAAAACCCTAGCTCAAACCAAAACCCGAGCTATCCCCAACGACGTCTGGCCAAACCTGATGAAGAAATAAACTATTTATTCTCTCGCCACTTTTTGATTTTTGCATGATCTCCAGAGAGGAGAACTTCCGGAACTTTCCAGCCATTATAATCTTCAGGTCGAGTGTATTGAGGATATTCTACTTCTTCTGTATTGTGAGACTCTTCGGTTAAAGACTGTTCGTTTCCCAGTACTCCCGGTAATAGTCGGACAATAGTGTCCACTACCACCATGGCCGGAAGTTCGCCCCCAGACAAGACATAATCTCCTATAGAAATTACTTCATCGGCTATATGCTCATGCACCCGGTGATCTACACCTTCATAGTGTCCGCAGATTATAATCAAGTGCTCGTCACGTGCTAAATCACGCGCTAATCCCTGGCTGAACTTTTTTCCCCCCGCATCTAATAAAATAACTTTTGAATTTTGAGTTTGATTTGATGTTTGTGATTTGATGTTTGTGATTGCACGGTCGATAATATCCACGCGCATCACCATTCCTGCACCTCCGCCATACGGCCTATCATCCACCGATTTGTATTTATCCGTCGCCCAGTCTCTTAAGTTGTGGATGTTTATCTCAACTAACGACTTGTTGACAGCTCGGTCGACGATGGATTGGCCAAACGGCCCAGTAAACATATCCGGAAACAAGGTCAAAATGTCTATTTTTAGCATGCTATACTCTAATTATATATGAAAGTCGTCATTATTATGGCTGCGTGGAACGAGGCAGAAAATATCTACAAGATGATTCAAGAACTGGTGGGAGTAGAATTTCCCAAAATTAAGGCAGACATGCAGCTTTTGGTGGTAGATAATTATTCTAAAGACAAAACTGCCGAAATTGTTGCCGAGGCTTCTAAAAAATATAAAAATGTTCACATTATTCAGCAGGGTGATAAGTCCGGGCTGGGTTGGGCGTACATCAGGGGAATGCAGTATGCCATGACCAAGTTAGGAGCGGACGCAGTTATGGAAATGGATGCCGATTTTCAGCATCCTCCTAGATTTGTCAAAGACATGGTCGCAGCATTTTTAAGCGGGGCCGACTATGTCATTGGCAGCCGGTATATTAAAGGTGGCTCCATTCCTAAAGAATGGGCTTTTTCCAGAAAATTTGTCAGCTACTTTGGAAACCTCTTTATTAGACTAGCTCTACTCAAGCCCAAGATTCACGATCTCACTACTGGTTTCAGACTTACCCGGGTCAAGGGTGTTTTGGATCAGATCGACCTGGAACACTTGATGGAACCTACCAGGTTTGCTTATAAGGTTGATTTGCTCTATCAAAGTATTAAAAATGCCAAAAAAGTCGTTGAAGTTCCGCTAGAATTTGCCTCCCGGACCAAAGAAAAGTCTAAATTTAATCCCAAAGAAATGATTTCCACTTTCAAAGTAGCTATCATTTTAGGAATCAAAGACAAACAAAAAATTATCAAGTTTGGCACAGTTGGATTTGCAGGGTATTTGGTAAACGCTCTCACCCTACTTTTATTCACCAGACTCAATTTTCCCAGTTGGGGAGCCTGGGGTCTGTCTACCGAACTGGCCATTATCAACAATTTCGTCTTCAACAACATCTGGACTTTTAAAGATCAAGAAATAAAAGGATTAAGAGGTCTAGTTTCTAAATTCTTACAATTCAACCTTACTTCTACCGGCGGATTATTAATTCAAGTCGGAGTAGGCATGGTTACAGATTATCTGATCGGGCCACAATACCGCCAAATTGTTCTCCCCCTTACCGTTGTTTTCTTAGTCTTACCCTACAACTACCTCATGTACACTCTCGTCATTTGGCGAAAAAAGGCCCCCAGTCAGAAATAGCTACTGTATTGTGAGCCAAGAAGTTTAAGCTGTAAAAATACATTGGAATTATCAGCAGCAGCAGTGCCCACCTAACTTCTTTCTTTTCCAAAACATCAGACAGTCCCAGTAATACCACTGGGATTATGGGCAAACTATATCTGGCAATATCCCGGTGAGATACAAACAAAATGGTGGTGTAAAAAACAGCTCCCCACCATCCCCATATCCGGCTTTTCCGAAACGCTCTGATTATTCCGATACCACCGATTAGGTATATCCACAACACATCTTCCAGCCACCAATTACCCACCCAGGCCTGATTGCTGTCAAACACCCTAAATGGCAAGACTTGTAAGTGAATATTGTCCCCGGAATGAAAATAGGCCCAAAAATCTCCGGTTCTTAAATAAAAGAAACTAAATACTCCCACCAGCGCCGCAGGAATCAGTAGTGTTGGCCAAATTTTCCGGTCAAACTTAGAAGCCATCAAAAAAGCCGGGAATAATAAAATTCCTGGACTTTTAGTCAGTGTTGCCGCTGCTCCCAGTAATCCGGCCAGCCAATACTTTTTCTTCCCGAAAAAATACAAAGCCAAGATTACCCATAAAATAAATAAAGTTTCTGGACTGCCTACCGACCGGACTACCCATATTCTTGGCCAGGCAAATAGCCAAACAAGCGCCACCAATAACGGATTTCCCCACTTAAACTCTTTAAAGATTCGATAAAGCACGATCGCTCCTGCAACGGTAGCCATTATATTTACTGCAATGGCTACCAGTGGAGTGCCCCCCAGCAGATTAATTAAGGCCGGATAAAGTGGAAAATGGGCTGGGTAATATTCTAAAGGCAAGGGAAAAGAAAAGTGGCTGCGGATGAAATCTTTGTTGTACCAACTTTTAGCTACTACCAGATAATAAGGGCCGTCAAAATTCTCATAAACTTTTACCATTCCCACAGGTATCCACAAAGCCAAAGTCGAAAAAATCGTTACCAAGGCTAAGATCACCCAATTTTTCGCCTCTCTCATGCTATTATTGTAGCATGCGAACCAGCCTCTCCGTTGTCATTCCGGCCTACAACGAACAAGATAATATTTCCCAGTGCTTAACTTCAGTTTCCTCCGTCTTAAAAAAACTCAAACTTGATGCTGAAATAATAATTGTTAATGACGGATCCACAGACAAAACCGGAGACATAGCCAAAAAGTTTATTAAGACCATTCCCAATTTAAAAATTGTCACTAACCGCCCCAACAAGGGCTATGGTGGATCTCTCAAAGCCGGTTTCGCCACCGCCACCAAAGAGTTTATTGTCATGACCCACGCAGACAACCAATTTGATTTTAACCAAGTTCAAGATTTTCTTTCAAAGCAAGCCGAAAGCAATGCAGATATTGTCAGTGGTATCAGGGTGGCAGACTCTGATCCTAAATATCGTCAATTTTTACGCTGGGGTTGGAACACTTTGGTCCGGGCTATTTTTGGCTATCTGGCTACCGATATAGATTGTGGTTTCAAACTCATTCGTAGAAGCATCTTAAAAAAATTAAGTCTCCCCTCCGATGGAGCTATGATAGATACCCAAGCTTTTGCGGCGGCCCGGGCCAGAGGTTTAAAAATTGTAGAATTACCAGTTACTCATCTACCCAGAACTGCCGGACAATCCACCGGCTCAAATCCACAAGTCATTATCAAGGCCCTCAAAGAACTCTTATTTTACTGGTGGCAGCTCAAACAAGAAATTTTAGTGGAGCAGGGGAGAGCCGTTTTCCGTTGGGAAGCCATTATAATTCTTAGTATCCTCATTCTTGCTTCTTTCATGCGCCTATGGCGCATTGACCAATACATGACCTTTTTGGGCGACGAAGGCCGGGATGTCATGGTAGTCCGGGATATGCTTTTGGGTCGCAAATTTACCCTCATTGGTCCTGGTACTTCCATCGGCAATATGTACTTAGGACCGCTGTATTACTACATGATGTTGCTCCCCTTAGCTGTGGCTTATTTTTCTCCGGTTGGTCCTGCCATCCAAATTGCTCTCTTAGGAGTGGTCACCGTGGCTCTTGTATGGTGGATTGGCCGTCAGTGGTTCGGGAGGGTTCCGGCTCTCCTAATTTCTCTTCTCTACTCTCTGTCTCCTACTGTAATAACTTACTCCCATTCTTCTTGGAATCCCAATATTATGCCCTTTTTCGCCCTTGTTTCTATATATGGAATTTGGAAAGTTTGGCGCCTTGGCTATTGGCGCTGGCTGGTTATTTCTGCGGCCTCCTTTGCGTTTATCCTTAATTCTCACTATTTAGGACTACTGCTTCTTCCCACTATCGGCCTCTATTGGTTTCTAGCTCGCAAATCTCTAGACGCTAGACGCTATACGCTAATTTCTGTCATCGTATTCTTTGTGCTCATGTCCCCATTATTATTTTTTGACCTGCGGCACAACTGGCTTAATTTCCGGGCCATGGCCGCCTTTTTCACCGACCGGCAAACCACAGTTAATCTCAAGGCTTACAAAGCTCTGCCCAAAATCTGGCCCATCTGGCAAGATATCAACACCTCGCTTCTGGCTGGCAAAAACATCCCCGCCGGAATCTTTACTTCAGCTTTTCTTGTTATTGGCATAGTTTATTTAATCAAATCACGCCCCTCAAAAGATTTTTTGTTTGTTTTGGTCTGGTTGGGGACCGGCCTTATCGGTCTGGGTTTATACAAGCAACACGTCTATGATCACTATTACGGCTTTCTTTTCCCCGCTCCATTTCTCCTCCTCGGCTTCATCATAGAAAAAATCAAAAAATGGTCGTATCTCCTGTTACTGTTACTGTTTACAGTTACAATCACTAATTCTCCCCTCCGTTTTCCTCCCAATAACCAACTAGCCCATACCCGCGAGATTGCTGAATTTATTAACACTCAATCCGCAGGCCAGCCGTTTAATCTTGCACTTTTGGCCAAACGTAATTACGACAAAGGTTATGTCTACTTTTTGGATCTTGCCAAAGCTCCCTACTACACTATTCATCAGAAATTATCAGAGCAGTTATTTGTCATTTGCGAAGACCCCATTTGTGAACCAATCAACAATCCTCTTTGGGAAGTGGCCGCCTTTGGTTGGGCCAAAGTAGACCGGCAATGGGAATTTCCCTGGGGCACCAAACTTTTCCGGCTGGTTCATAACCCCAGTGGCAAATGATAATTTTTCTTACACTTCTGGCAGCGTTCTTTTTACGGGCATACAGGGTCTCAGATTTTTTAGGATTTTGGTTTGATCAAGGCCGGGACGCTCTGGTTATTTGGGATCTTATCAACAAGGGCAAAATATTTTTAATCGGTCCTACTACCGGAATTGAAGGTATCTTCTTGGGTCCCTTTTATTACTATTTTATAGCTCCGGCTTACGCCATTGGCCGGGGTCACCCGGCCGCCGCGGCTATATTTTTAGCCCTAGTTAACGTACTGGCAATTTACTTAGTCTACTTATTCGGCAAAAAATATTTTAACCGCGCTACCGGGCTTCTGGCAGCTGTAATTATCTCTTTCTCGACCCGTTTCATGCAGGATCACCGTTGGTTATCCAACCCCACCCCACTGCCTTTATTTGCCATCATTGCTTTGCACTCCCTTATGCGGGGTTGGTGGTGGCTTTTAGGCCTAAGTGTAGGCTTATCTTTACAACTCGAAGCCGCCTCCGCAATCTTTTTCATCCCCGCAATTCTAATTATTCTCTGGGGGAAGTTTAACAAAAAAATGCTAGTGGGATTATTATTTTTCGGCCTTACTTTAGTCCCGCAATTAATTTTCAATTTTCGCCACCAGAATATTTTGTTTAATTCTTTTCGTACATTTTTAGTCACTAACAAAAGTTTTCAATTTCAACCAACCTCCCGGTTAAAGTTTTATTATGACACTTTTACCCCCAGATACTTTCATACTCCCAATACCTCTTTACTCTTTGCGGTTGCATCTTTAGGTCTTCTCATCTTAGTCTGGCGCAAAATCCCTCGTCAGCCATTTGTTGTTCTCCTCATCTGGTGGCTAACCCCTTTAGTATTACTCCTCTTCTATCACGGCAACAAAGGCTATGTTTGGGACTATTATTTAACTGGGGTTTTTCCTGCCCTCACCCTTCTGATCTCAGCTGTCTGGGTGAAATTTAACAAACTGGCTGCTGCCATTTTTCTCACTGTCTTCCTTTATCAAAATATTTCTGCTACTTTAGGTTTTCTCAGTCAACCCCAACCTGCGTATATTGCTCTTACCCCACAAATTCAAGCCGTAGACTGGATATACGCTCAAGCTGGAGGTAAGCCATTTAACACCGACGCTTATGTTCCCCCGGTAATTCCATATTCATATGACTATTTATTTCTTTGGAAAGGGAAAACTGAAACAAAACTTGTTCCTGATTTATATACGATTGCAGAGCCAGATCCGGGTCACCCCAAACTTTTAAATGCCTGGATCGCTAGACAAGATAGTTACTCGACTATTAAACAAACTGTTACTTTTGGCCCTCTCACAGTTCAACATCGCATCCGCCGCTGATATACTTGAAGCATGGCCCAAACTTACCTTTCTGTTGTCATTCCCGCTTGGAACGAATCCTCCAACATCAAAAATGGATCACTAGACCAGGTCCTGGCGTATCTTTCCCGTCAGAAATTTTCTTGGGAAGTAATTGTGGTCAACGACGGCTCTTCAGATGACACCTCCGCTCTTGCCAAAAAATACCCCGTCAAAGTTATCGACAATTCGCACCAGGGCAAAGCCGCAGGTATCATGACCGGTGTGGCCAAAAGTTCCGGAGAGATAATTCTTTTTTGTGACATGGATCAAGCTACCCCCATTTCCGAATTCGACAAATTTATCCCCAAGTTTAAAGAAGGCTACGATATCGTTATTGGTTCTAGATCTGGCCGCAAAGGGGCACCCATATATCGCCAGATTTTAGCTTACAGTAACATTATTCTCCGCACCCTTATTCTCCGATTACCTTATAAAGATACCCAATGTGGTTTCAAGGCTTTTACCAGACAAACTGCCCAAAAACTTTTTGCTATTTTAATCAAAATTCACCCCCCAAAAACTACCACCGGGGGAGTAACCAACCCGGGTTTCGATATGGAAATTTTGTATATCAGTCGAAAGTTAAAATACAAAGTTGCTGAAGTACCTATTGTTTGGCAACACCAGCATGGTGAAAGGGTCCGCTTTATCAAAGACGCTATTGCCGGTACCCGGGAATTACTTCTGGTTCGTTGGCGGTCACTTACCAACGCCTATGGCCTCCGTTAAACCCCAGCTGTCTGTCATCATCCCGGCCTACAATGAGGCCAAACGTTCCGGTGGAAATTTTACCGCCGTGATTTCCTATCTAAGGCAGAATTACCCTAATTTTGAATTAATTATTGTTGACGACGGTAGCCAGGACAATTCTTCACAGCTCATTGCCAAATTCATAGCCGGTCAACCCAAAGTTAAGCTCATCTCTTACCAGCCCAACCGCGGCAAGGGTTACGCCGTGCGCACCGGTGTTCTGGCATCCCGGGGGGAAATAGTGTTATTCATGGACGCGGACCTTTCTACCCCGCTTACAGAAATTCCCAAGATTTTGCGTATACTAAAAAATGCAGACATTGTCATCGGTTCCCGAGCCGTTCCTGGTGCCAAAATTAACCGAATCCCATCTCTCTTTCGCCGCTTCGCCTCTATTGTTTTCGACCAGGTTAAATACACTTTAGTCGGTCTGCGCCGCTTCAAAGACACGCAATGTGGTTTTAAAGCCTTCCGTGGACCAATAGCCAGACAGCTTTTTGCCAAAAATCAGATCGATCGTTTTATGTTTGATGTGGAGATTCTCTACTTGGCAGACCAGGCAAATCTGCGTATCCTAGAGATACCAGTGACCTGGGCTGATATGCCAAATAGTACGGTCCGTTTTTGGCAAGGGCTAGTTAATATGTTTCGCGATCTATGGCGCATAAAGCACTTACACTCTTAATTGTCTTAGCAACGGCTGTATATTTGAGGTTTGTTAACCTCACTTCCTTGCCTATTTTTGCAGACGAATCCATCTACGTCCGCTGGTCCCAGGTCATGCGGGCCGAGCCCTCGCTTCGATTTCTCCCATTGTCTGACGGCAAACAGCCTTTGTACATGTGGGCCACCATTCCCTTCCTCAAAGTTTTTTCAGACCCTCTTATGGCCGGCCGTGTTTTTTCCGCCCTCGCAGGTCTCGGAACAATCGCCGGCATTGCCGCAGCCAGTTATATTCTTTTCAAAACTCCCCGTCAGACATTGACGGCAACCGCAGTTGCCGCAGTTCTTCCTTACCTGATTTTTTTCAACAGGTTGGCCTTAGCTGATAGCCTCTTGGCCATGTTTTTGATTTGGACATTTGTTTTTTCCCTTTTATCTTTTGTTCACCGCCGTCTGGATCTGGCTATGTTTGCCGGATTTTCACTTGGGTTTGCCTGGCTGACTAAATCTCCGGCCATTTTTGCCTTTTTACTTTTGCCCCTCAACGTACTTTTTATTCCTAAACTTACAACAAAAAATCTCCTACTTTCTACTTTCTACTTTCTACTTTCTGTTGCTATAGCAACGGGCATGTACAATATTTTGCGCTTGGGTCCCGAGTTTCACATGATCTCCATCCGAAACGCTGATTATGTTTTTTCTCTATCAGAAGTTTTATCTCATCCTTCAGATCCACTCATTCCTCACCTCAAAGACTCTTGGAGTTTCTATTTATATTTAGCCACTCCGGTAGGCGTGGCATTACTACTTTGGGCGATTTTGGGTGAAGGGCTGCATCATTGGCGGCAGAGATTCGTCTTAGCAGCCTGGTTTTTAGGTCCCATCTTCATTCAGTCTGCCATGGCCAAGCAATTTACCGCCCGTTACTTACTCTTTACCGTCCCCTTTGCTGTACTGCTTATGTCTCACGCTATCGAACATATTGGGCAAAAAACCCAAAAACACATTTTGACCGTAGCCGCTGCCTGTCTTTTAATTTCACTTAGCTTATGGATGAGTTATCAGGTTGTTTTTCATCCCGAAAACGCACCCTTACCCAGAATTGAACGCTCCGGCTATCTAGAAGAATGGACTGCTGGATATGGGCTTTATGATGTATCTCAGCAGCTGCGACAAGCCGCCAAATCCGGTCCAGTGGTAGTTGGATCCGAAGGTTTTTTTGGTACGCCCTTTAGTGCTCTGCAGGCATATCTCAATGACGTTCCCAATGTCCGGATTATAGGTGTCGGGGTGTGGATAGATTCAGTCAACGAGAGACTGACTTCCGCCCTTGCAGATAATCAGGTGTTTTTAGTTGTCAATTCCTCCCGTTTCCATGTGGCCGAACCGGAAAAAATCGGTCTTAAATTGATCACCAGTTATCCAAAAGCAGTTCGCCCAGATAGTTCCCGGGAATTTCTGTTATTCTTCCAGGTCCTACCTAAATGAAAAAAGACTTGTTATTGCTTGCGTTGCTTGTATTGCCTGCCTTTGCCCCGCTGGTTCAGCGTGGTTACTTCTCCATGCACGATGATATGCAGTCCATCCGCCAAGCCAAAATGGATGAATGTTTAAAAGATGGGCAATTTCCTTGCCGTTGGAGTCTGGATTTAGGTTACGGCTATGGCTATCCGCTCTTTAATTATTATCCACCCTTGCCATACCTTATTGGCCAGCCCTTCCGCTGGTTAGGTTTTCAGTATATTGACGTAGTCAAAATTGTGGGCATCATCGGTTTTGCCCTAACAGCCCTTTTTATGTATCTGTTGGGTAAAGAATTTTGGGGCCGATTAGGCGGATTTGTCTCAGCTCTTTTCTATACTTACGCCCCATATCACTCCGTAGATTTTTACGTCCGGGGAGCCATGAACGAATTTTGGGCCATGGCTCTCTACCCTGCCATATTTTATTTTTCCTACAAACTCATTGCCCCCTCTCCTAAATTAGGAGAGGGGAACGGGGTGAGGTATATCCCATTTGTAGCCTTATCTGTTGCCGGGTTAATGCTTTCCCACAACCCCATGCTCATGATTTATGCCCCGGTTCTGATCATTTGGTGCCTCTTCTGGGTGATTAAATTGAAGGCATTTTCGGCACTGAAGGCATTAATCGTATCTGCACTTTGGGCCTTAGGTCTGGCTGCTTTCTTTACTCTACCGGTGCTTCTTGAAACAAAATTTGTTTCGGTCTGGACCCTTACATCTGGTTATTTTAATTACCTGGCCCACTTTCTTGATTTAAACCAGATATTCTTCAAAATTAACTGGGGCTACGGTGAGTCTGTCTACGGACCAGCAGACACCATGAGTTTTGCCCTCGGTTACTTGCATTGGATCATCCCAGCCATAATTGCTATTTGCCTTCTCTTTATAAAAAAACTGCGCCAACATTGGTCGCTTATCCTGTTACTGTTACTGTTTACAGTTACATCGTTATTCATGGCTCATTTCAAAGCCACGCCCATTTGGCAAGCAATTAAACCCTTAGAATTTTTACAGTTTCCCTGGCGCTTCCTCACCTTAGTAGTTTTCTTTGTCTCTCTGCTTTCAGGAGCAGTAGTTAAAATATTTAATCGTTTTCTCGTTTCTCTATTACTATTACTATTACTATTACTAAACGCCAACTATTTTCACCCTCGCCAATGGTATCCGGATATGACCGATGCCCAAAAGTTTTCCGGTAGATCGTGGTACCTGCTGATTACTTCCGGAATTTTTGATTATCTTCCCAAATGGGCTCCATTCCCCCCTGCCGATCCTCCCGGAGGAGATCTGTCCATAACTGGCGGCACCTACAAAACATTAGTCAAAAAGTCTAATCTCCAGAAATATATAGTAGAAGTTTCAGATACCCAAACTACTATTGAGATTCAAACCTATTACTTCCCGGGCTGGAAATACTGGCTGGATGGCCAAGAGGTGCAAACCTATAAGTTGGATCCTTTGCTCGGCCGTCCTCAAATTTCAATTTCCTCAGGCAGCCACGAGCTAGTTGCCCGCCTCACCAACACCCCTATCCGCACTGTCGGTAACACCCTATCACTCCTGGCTTGGGTGGCTCTGGTTGGTATAATGATTCCATGGCGGAAGAAGTAACTTTAGGAGACGTAGATTTAACCACAGTCAAGGCTAGAACAGTCTCAGGAATTGTTACTCTGGTTAGCCGGTCTTTCCTGCTGCAAATAGTTTCCACCAGCGGTTTCCTGGCCCTGTCAATTTTTCTTGGTCTTCCGGAAATCGGCCTTTTCATAGCCGTAAATGATTTAGTTTCTATCTTAGGCTATTTTTCTGATATTGGATTAGCAGCCTCACTGGTCCAGAAAAAAGATCAAGTTAGTCTAACCGATCTGCGTACCACCTTCACTCTCCAGCAGGTAATTGTCCTAGTTTTAATTGGCATTATGCTTCTTTTTGCTCCAGGAATATTTAGCTATTACCATGTTACCGGCGCAGGAACCAGCCTCTACTACGCCTTACTCCTGGCTTTTTTCTTAGCCTCTCTCAAAACCATTCCTTCGGTCATCTTAGAGCGGCGCCTTAATTTTCAGGTTTTGGCCTCCATTGAGGTTGTGGAAAATATCATTTTTTACTCACTGGCAGTATTCTTGGCCTGGCAAGGTTGGGGGATCAGAGCTTACGTTTGGGCAGTAGTTCTGCGCGGCCTGATCGGCACTGTAATGATTTATTTGCTTTCTCCCTGGAAAATCGGTCTGGCAATCTCAACTTCCTCTCTTAAAACTCTTTTGTCTTTTGGCCTACCGTACCAGCTCAATAGTCTCTTGGCTGTAGTCAAAGACCGCTTCCTAAATATTATCTTATGGAGAATTATTGGCGCCGAAGGTGTAGCCATTATTGGCTGGGCCCAGACTTGGTCTCAAAAACCCCTGCGGTTTATCATGGATAACGTCACTCGGGTCACCTTCCCCAGTTTCTCCCGTATGCAGGATCACCCTGGAGAACTAAAAAAGGCTATCGAGCGCACTCTGTTTTTTATTACCTTTGTTACTTTTCCGATTTTGGGCGGTTTAACCGTTCTTTCTCCCCTAATCGTCAAAATACTTCCCAGGTATTCCAAATGGGAACCGGCTCTTCTGGCCCTGGCCTTATATTGTTTCAATTCCGCCTGGGCCAGCGTTTCTACACCCCTCACAAACACTTTAAATGCCCTGGGAAAAGTCAAAATAAATACTATCCTTATGGTCATGTGGACCGTTCTTACTTGGATTCTCATCCCTCCTTTAGCTTCGCGCTTTGGCTACAACGGCGTGGCTTACGCTACAGCTATTATTGCCGTTTCCTCACTGGTTCCCATTGTCATCGTCAAACGACTGACCCACTTCAGTCTTCTAAACAGCGTCCTCAAGCCCTTCATTGCCACTTTAGTGATGATGACAATTTCCTACCTGCTTTTACCAGTAAACGTCATACTAAATATCATTCTTTCGGCCATCACTTTTATGTTTGTTATTTACTTGTTAGTGGGGAAGTCGTTAATTACTGATTCCCAGAAAATTCTTTATGCTCTCGTGGGCAAAAAGGTATAAGCCCTGGTTGCTTATTATCATCGCCACTATCGTTTGGTCACTGACCATGGTCAAAAGCGGTTGGCTATATGACTTTGGTATGGGCTTTTGGGGAGCCAATGGCCACGACGGAGTTTGGCATATTTCTCTAATAGAAAGCCTGTCCCGCGGCAGTCTGGAAATACCCATCTTTGCCGGAGAGGCTATAAAAAACTACCACATTGGTTTTGATCTATTGTTAGCCGGACTTCATGTCCTAACCCGTATTCCCGCTGTTAATCTTTATTTTCAAGTTATTCCCCCCATTCTTGCCCTTTTAATCGGTGCTTTAACGTATAAACTCACCAAAAGTTTGTGGTCTGTTTTCTTTGTCTACTTTGGTGGCAATTGGGCCTGGGTCCTGGGTAAGGGAGAATCTACTTTTTGGTCGCATCAGTCAATTTCCACGCTTATTAACCCACCCTTTGCCTTGTCGTTGATTGTTCTACTGGCAGGTTTAATTCTTTTACAAAAAAAACATTACCTTCTCCCGGGAATATTATTTGGCCTTCTGGTAGAGATCAAAATATATGCCGCAGCACTAGCTCTGTTTGGACTGTTGATTGCAGGATTAAAAAATAGGGGATATCTCAAGTCTTTTTGTGTTGCTCTTCTTGTGGCTGTACCTCTCTATCTGGCTGCCGTACCAAACTCCGGCAAGGTAATAGTTTTTCAACCCGGCTGGTATTTAGAAACCATGATGGGCTTTTCCGACCGGCTAAATTGGCCGCGTTTTGCCAGCGCCATGACCAATTACCGTTTAGCGGGCAATTGGCTCAAAGGCATCCCTGCGCACTTGGTTGCTCTCACAATCTTTTTTGTAGGCAATCTAGGTACTAGACTAATCTTCTTAAGAAAGAAAAACGATTTATTTTCACTGGCTGTCATTTTTGCAGGACTTGCAGCTCCCATGCTTTTCTTACAAACCGGCACATCCTGGAACTCTATTCAATTTTTCTACTACTCCCTTTTCTTTTCAGGACTTCTAGCGGGCGAAGCTCTTTTAAAAATCAAGAATTTAAAATTGAAAATTATAATAGTCTTACTTACTATCCCTACCACCTGGATCACTCTCAAAGATATTTACCTGCCTTCCCGCCCTCCCGCTCAAATTGCAACTTTAGAGTTAGAAGCATTGAAATTTTTACGCACCCAACCAGCCGGAGTAGTCTTGGTTCCCCCGGCCATTCCAGATCCCTATGCCCCGCCTCCCCGACCATTATATTTATATGAGTCTACCTCTTATGTATCAGCGTTTTCAAACCACCCAGTGTACTTCGAAGATCAAGGTAGCCTGACTATTACCGGTTATGCTTGGCAGGCAAGACAGCAGCAAGTCAAAGATTTTTTAACCAAGAATATAGACATCAAAGCAGTTTCATATCTCTATATTCCCAATCAGAAATTTGACGCTTCCAGTATAGGTTTTAAAAAAATATTTATTAACCCAGATGTAACTATATGGTCAAGACAGTAAAAATAATTCTCGTCTTTGTATTTCTGTGTATTTTTTATTCTTACCGGATTTTGCAGGTTCCATCAGGCCTTACTGCTGATGAAGGAGCATTTGCTTACAATGCGGTCCTGCTTTCCCGTACCTTGCATGACGAAAACGGTAGATTTATGCCGTTTTTCGTCCTTTCTCTCAACGGCACTGATTGGCGTCAGCCGGTGACCCAGTATTATTTGACTGCTCTTTTTAAGCTCCTGCCCCCCGATGTTTTTACTCTGCGTTTTTCCAGTGTCCTGATTGCCTCTGTTAGTGTGATCATGGTCTGGGGCATTTTTGGAATAGTTCCAGCGTTACTTGTTGCCACCACTCCGCTTCTGATGATTCAAGCTCACATGGGACTCGACAACATCATGCCCGTTCCCTTTACCCTTTTGTGGATTTGGGGCTTGATGCAGTTTAAGTCCAAAATTAAATATAAATATTTAGTTTTGTCAGCTCTGGCCTTAGGCATTTCATTTTATTCTTACAAGGGCATGCGGGCCATTGTTCCCGTTTGGTCAATCCTTTCAGTTTTATATCTATGGCCCAAATTAAAATCCATTTTAGTTTTTTCTCTCAGCATCTTGCCATTTTTTATCATTATCCCCTGGCTGCAGACCCACTACCCGGGAGCTGTTTTTGGTGGAGCCAGACCCGTAATTGATTCATATTACAATTTCTTTATGCCGTACTTATCTAGCTTCGACCCTTCTTTTCTTTTTGTCACGGGCGATGCCACCAGGTATCACTCCACAGGTATGCACGGCATGTTTTTGCTTGTCAGTTTGCCTCTCTTTATAATCGGAATTTTTCAAGCCGTGAAGAAAAGGGGCATCTGGATACTTATCTTGGCTGCTTTTTTCCTCGCCCCCCTTCTTTATGGATCTGTAGGATCAGTCCATCGGGCCAGCCGGCTTCTAAACCAAATTCCCTTGTATGCTGCCATTTCCGGATTGGGATTGTCTTGGCTTTGGGGCCGTAAAAAGATTTTTGGTTTAGCAGCCGGTTTACTCCTTGCTCTCAACTATTTCGATTTTGTTAACTACTACTGGTATACCTATCCCAAATTCACTCGCGGAGATTTTGGTGACCTTTCGACATATTTAGACTTCAAAGAATTTTCCAATCAGGCCAAAAAACTTAATCTTCAGCCTTATGTTTACGCTCCACTTTTAGAAAATAAAGACCAAACTCTTCTTTACTATTCTACAGCTTATCTTTCACCAGATTATTTATCTTGGTCTGAAACAGATGGACCCCTACCAGAGGATGCGCTGCTTTTATCAAACCGCAAAGAAATTCCTGGAACTACAACTTCCCCGGTATCCCTGCCTCATTATTATCTATCCACAGTGTTAAAATAATCCTATGTTGTCAATAGTTATTACAGCCTGGAACGAAGAGAAGAATTTGCCTCGGGTTGTGGCTTCTGTTAAGAAACTGGCAGACGAAATAATTGTCGTCGTAGACAAGGCTTCCACTGACCAGACAGCCGAGGTAGCCAAAAAACTTGGCTGTAAGGTATTCTCCCATGCTCATACCGGCATAGTCGAGCCCATGCGTAATTTCTCCATCTCCAAAGCCACCGGTCCCTGGGTCCTGCTTTTAGACGCAGACGAAGAAGTTTCCACGAGTCTATCTTCCCTAATTCAGAAGAAAATTAAAGACGGCAAAGATTATTACCGTCTTCCCAGAAAAAACATAATTTTTGGTCAATGGATCAAAAACACTCACTGGTGGCCAGATTATGTCTACCGGCTGTTTAAAAAAGGCTCTATCACCTGGCAGAATACGGTTCACAGTATTCCGTTTACCAAAGGCGAGGGTGGTGATTTTCCTGCTACAGAAGAAGCCGCCATTGTTCACCACCACTACGACTCTATCTCTCAGTATGTAGATAGGCTGAACCGTTACACTGATTACCAAGCAGACTCACTTCAAAAATCAGGCCACATGTTTACCTGGTCAGACTTGCTTGCCAAACCTTTTGCAGAATTTTTACGCCAATTCTTTGCCAGAGCCGGTTACAAGGATGGCTTGCATGGCCTAGCCCTGGCCGGATTACAAGCATTTTCTGAATTAGTTTTATATCTCAAAGTTTGGCAGGCTAGGGGATTTACTCCAGCTCATATTTCCATCCCAGAGTTTGAAAAAGTTATTAAGAGTAAATCAGGAGAGCTTTCTTGGTGGGTGTATCAAGGAAAAATTGACTCTGCGCCATTCTTCACCAAGATCTTCCTCAAAATATGGCGAGCCTTAGCGCGATAATAATTGCCAGAAATGAAGAGTCCATGATCGGGGAGTGTCTGTTGTCGCTCAAAGATTTAGCCAGTGAAATAATTCTTGTTGACACTGGAAATACAGATTCAACCAACGACATTGCCAGGTCCTTTGGAGTCAGAATCGTCACAACTTCTAACCTAGATTATTCTCATTTCAGAAACGCTGGCCTCAAAACTGCCACAGGTGAATGGATATTATATGTTGATGCAGACGAAAGAGTAACTCCGTTACTCAAAAAAGAAATTGAACAAATAATGTCTTCGGATGAGGCTGGGAACGTCTATCAAATTCCCCGGCGGAATATCTATTTGGGCAGGGAAATGCATTTTGGCGGCTGGGGCCAAGACAAAGTCATCCGTCTTTTCCGCAAAGGAGTACTTCTACGTTACGAAGGGGCTCTTCATGAACAGCCAATCTTCACCGGCCAACTGCGAACCACTAACCATGAACTAATTCACCACTCTCATCGGGATCTGGCGTCCATGCTAAACAAAACCCTAGAATTCACCCAGTACGAAGCTAAGCTGCGTCTAGAAGCCAATCACCCTCTCGTAGTCTGGTGGCGTTTCTTACGGGTCATGTTTACCGAATTTTGGTTGAGATTTGTTAAATTGTCTGCTTGGAAAGACGGCACAGAAGGGATAATTGACGGCATCTTTCAAGTCTTCAATTCCTTTGTTATTTATGCCCGTCTTTGGGAAATGCAAAATGAAAAGAACCGCCATCTTTAGTCCCACCTGGGATTCTTTGGGAGGTGGGGAAAGATATGCCAGCGCAGTGGCTCGCTTGCTGTTAGACTCGGATTACAGTGTGGACATCTGGTGGCCCAAAAATATCTCCCAGTCAATTAAAGCCCGCTTTGCTATTGACATCTCCCAGGCAAATTTCGTTCCATTTCCCAGTAACTATCAACTAATAACTATGAACTATGAACTGGTATTTTGGGTTACTGACGGAAGTTTACCCGTTTCTTTGGCCAAAAAAACTCTTATTCATTATCAAATTCCGTTTAAAAACCCCGGCTTCTTAAACAAAATTAAAGCTCATTTTTACCCTTCAGTATGCAATTCTTTTTATACAAAGGAAGTCATAGACAAAACCTACGGCATCAATTCTCAAGTCGTCTACCCGCCGGTAGACGTAAATTCATTTTTACCTCAAACTAAAACCAATACCATCGTTTCCATTGCCCGTTTTTCCACGCTTTTACATGCCAAACGCCAAGATACCCTTATTGATGCCTTTTCCCGTCTTTCCAAGGAGCTGTCAGGTTGGGAACTGGTTCTGGCCGGTGGATCCACTGATCCCAGATATGTTTCCCTGCTTAAAAAACAGGTCAAAAATCTGCCCGTAAAAATTATCACCAATCCTCCTCTTCATAAAATAAGACAACTTCTGGCTCAAGCCAAAATTTTTTGGTCAGCCACCGGGTTTGGAATAAATACAGCTCTTCATCCGGAAAAAGCTGAACATTTCGGTATTACCGTTGTTGAAGCCATGTCAGCCGGAACAGTCCCAATAGTTACTAATGCCGGAGGGCATAGGGAAACGGTAATTGCCAGCCAAAACGGTTTTTTATGGACCACTTTAGACGAATTAATTGACTGTACCATAAAATTGGCCCGCGACCCCAAACTCCTGCAAAGTTTGTCCAAAAGTGCTAAAGATAGAAGTAAGTTATTCTCAACAGCAGTTTTTAACAGAGAGCTAACCCAGTTGTTATGAAAAAACTCGCCCCTTACTTGGTTCTTGGACTTATACTTAGACTGTTTCTTATTCCCATTTCTCTTCACCCCGATCTGCGGGCTCCATATTTGGCTGGGTATTTAATCACCAAAGGTGAGGTTTTCACTTTTTATGACCATATAAGCAAACTCCCCAGAGATCACAAATGGGTCCAAGTTTATGGCGATGGCCAGTTTAATTACCCACCCCTGGCATATCTCGTCCACGGTCTATATTTGAAAATTGTTTCCCCAATTTTTCCCTGGAATGCTTTTTGGCATTTAATTGACGATATTGGTTCTTTGCGGACAGACCCCGGCTTTGCTTCTCTTATGTATTTCCTTAAAGCTCCATATTTGATTGCAGACATCCTCGGACTTTTAATTTTAAGAAAGATAGTTGATGCCAAACATCGTTTTGCCGCATCTCTGCTGTGGATTTTCAACCCCGTAAATCTTTACGCTTCATATCTTGTGGGCCAGCAGGATATTTTTATAGTCCTTTTTATTCTTTTGGCCTATCTCAAGCAATCCGGTATTTTCTTAGGTATTGCGGCAGCTTTCAAACCCTTCCCCTTACTCCTGCTGCCTTTTCTGGGCACCACCTGGCGGCAAAAAATTACGGCCGTAATTACCGGGCTAATCACTTATGCAGTTATTATTTCTCCGTACTTAAATTCCACCGGATTCAAGCATTACGCCCTACTAGCCACCCAATCAGACAAGCCTTTTTACGCCAAAGTTATGGTTTCTGGGTCGCAATATCTTCCTCTGTTTGTGGTTGGATTAGGATTTCTCTTTTGGTTGAAACTTGGCAAGTCCGACCTTCTTTCTCCACTGCTTATTTTCTTTGCAGTCACTCATTTTCATCCCCAGTGGTTTGTCTGGGCCTCACCACTTCTCATTCTCCGCCTGATCAAAGACCGGGCATCTTGGCTGCCCGTGACTGTACTGCTGGTTAGTTATTTTCTGATCATTCTTTCTTTCGATCCTTCCTTAAATTTTGGTCTAGTCGGCATCACTTACTCTCTCCAGTGGTTATTAACCGACGCCACCATTTCTCTTGTCCGTGGAGTATTTGCCGCCACCGCCCTATATTTAATACTTAAATGAAAAAGATTTTCCCGTATGTCTTTTTGATCTTTGTAGTAGCTGCCTTCTTCTATAAATCATTTTTCTTTGACAAAATTCCTATGCCCGGAGATTTCGTTCTTGGGGTTTATCACCCCTGGCTTGATTACAAGTGGGGTAATTTTATAGCCGGTGTCCCTGTCAAAAATCCACTCTTGGCAGACGTGCCATCTCTTTTTTATCCTCTCAAGATTTATTCCACCCACTTTCTCAAAGCAGGTCATATTCCTCTGTGGAACCCTCTGCTTTTTAATGGCTATCCTCTCCTGGCCACATTTCAGTCTTCGGTTCTCAACCCCTTTAATGCGTTTTTTATCTATTTCAAAGATACTCTAGCCTGGACACTCTTTATAGCTTTCCAGCCTCTATTGTCCGCGGTCTTTATGTATCTTTTTTTACGGCAGCAAAAACTCTCCGTTTCTGCCAGTCTTCTTGGTGGCATCGCTTACGCTTTTTCGGGGTTTTCCCTCATCTGGCTGGAATACGGCATCCATGGCTACGTCATGGCCTATATTCCCCTGCTTTTATTTTTAGCCTCCAGGTTCATAGACTCACCTCGTCCGGCTATTTGGGGAACATTGGCATCAGCCGTCGTGGCCCTGCAAATTTTTTCCGGCTATCCCCAAATTACTCTTTATACGCTGATCTTAATTCCCACATGGACAGTTTTCAAGAATTTAAAAAAAACCATTCTCCTTTGTGTCTTTCTAGGATTAGGCCTGGCACTCTCGTCCGTTCAGCTTCTTCCCGGATTAGAGCTTTTTCAAAATTCTCAACGTATCCGGGAGCAAGTTGGTGGGGGGTTGGGTGTAGCCTTTTTACCCTGGAGCCAGACTTTAAGCCTGCTGGCCCCGGATTATTTCGGCAATCCCACCACCGGTAATTTCTGGGGACCGGGAGACTATACCAATAATTCCGGCTACGTCGGAGCCGTAGTTCTTTTCCTGGCCCTTTTGGGCATGGGGCGCAAAACCCGCTTCTGGACTCTTTTATTTGTCGTCACCTTTTTCCTGGCCTTTCCCACTCCCATCTCCCGGCTTATTTCTCGTCTGCCCTTGTTTTCAGCAGCCACCGCTACCCGGATTTTAGTTCTCACTGCCCTTTCCGGTTCGGTTCTAGCTGCCTATGGACTTACCTCCCGTTTTTCCCGGCGCAGATTTTGGATCTTATTTATCCCGCTTATAGCTTCTCTTCTGGCCTTTTTGCTATCCAAGCGCATGCTTACTTCATCCCCATTAGCGGATATGTTACTGCCCCACATTGCCAACATGTCTACCACCATCAGAAATCTTGTTCTCCCCATTTTTTTCTTACTTGCCGCAGCAGCAGTCAAATATATCAAACTGCCCATAGCTTCATGGGGGTTAATACTTCTCACAACTCTCGAATTATTCAGATTTGGCTGGAAATACAATCCATTCTTTGATTCAAAATTAATTTTCCCCTCCACCCCAGTTTTAGAATTTCTCAAAGCCAATTCTCAAAACTACCGCATCAATGGGGGAGACGTTATTTCTCCCAATCTTTGGACAGGCTACAAGCTTTCTTCCAGTAACGGTTACGATGCCATATATCCCAAGCTGTGGGCCAGTTATTTGCAAGCGTTAGACGGGGGAGACTTCACCAAACCTAAAAACCGTTTTGGAACTATTGCCAACTATGCCTCGCCGCTTTTTGATCTCACCAGCACCAGATATATAACCGCTCTCAAGAGAAACAAATTAGCAATTGCCGACCCTGCCGGAAAACCTTCATATTATTTTGATATCCCAAAACTTAAACCGGTGTATTCTGACCGGAGCGTAGTAGTTTTGGAAAATACCCAAGCCATTCCCAAATACTCTCTTTTCTCATCCACCCACAAGACCAATTCAGACGCAGAAACGCTCTCCCTCTTATCCACAAAAACGGCCATATCTTCAGATTCTGATTTTCCGGCACTTTCCCAGGCCAAGTCTGGAGAAGTGACAAGTATTACTTCACCCTATCCCGAACAAATTATCCTAGAAACCAGCTCTCCAGTCGACGCTATCCTGTTAAATACCCAAGTCTATTATCCCGGGTGGGAAGCAAGTATAGATGAAAAGTTCACCCCAATTTTCAGAACAAATTATGCCTTCCAGTCAGTCTTTGTTCCCAAAGGGGAACATAATGTGAAGTTTACATACTCTCCCAAGTCGTATAGAATCGGGAAGTATATTTCAGGGGCTACGGCCCTTAT
>Ga0209210_1000819_pt1 | contig 29566 bp, 23 predicted proteins | sample RifGroA1_FD_183991 | JGI IMG/M metagenome (GOLD analysis project Ga0209210, IMG submission 183991) | Contaminated groundwater microbial communities from Rifle, Colorado, USA - Rifle Groundwater A1 (SPAdes) (version 2) | ecosystem: Environmental > Aquatic > Deep subsurface > Groundwater >...
TTAGTTCCTCCTCTATATCAGGTTGTTGAGCTTGAGCTTGTTCTGCTATTTTTTGCTGCAATTGATCATGGACAGAAGGATATTCTTGATGATATCCAACTAATCCGTCATCATATACATCTACTGCATGATACCCATCTGGTACTGTTTCCCCGGGAAAAAGAGAAGGATCCGGCGCTATTGGAGCTACTACTGGTGAAGGATAGTCACCTTCAGCATTTGCTGGCATATAACCTATAGTATACCTTTATGAGAACATATTGTCAAGATGGTGTCAAGAGGGAAAATGCTATGGGATGGTTCTGCCTCATAAATCCTTCTTTATCATGCTCACCTATCTAGCGAGTCGCGCAATGCTTTATACGCCTCAAGTCCTGACAATGGCCTTTTCGGCATTTCCTTACTAGAAAAAACGTGGTCCTGTAGTCTGCCTTCGCGCAACATATTTCTAATCTTTCTTTGTATCAGTTCAGAAAAAGCGGCTTTAAGTTCGTATCCTGAAAACCCAAAGACTTTTAAAAGAATCGGTCCTATTCCCATTTGTACTTGCCTTACTTCGCCGTTAACTTCAACGTCTACATCCACTCTCGTAATCAGGTTATCGCGTATATACGGATCGCTTATGTTTCTTATTTTCGAGTCTTGCAATACAACTGCCGGATGGAACGTACTCACCTTTGTAATATTATAAAACTCACCGGACGGCACTTTTTCAAGCACTAATTCCCGTCTAGTAAAGTAGCTTATTCCCCTATTGTCTTTATATTCAAAAATTATGTTTAATTCTGGCACAAATTCTTTAAACGGCCTCTCGTCCGAGATTTTATATTCAAGCTTTTTCGTGTCTCCTGGACGCATGACGAAGATATCTGGCGATCTCCACTCATACGCAAATCCGCGAATGCCCCACCTCACGTCAATAGCGACCTTCTCACCTATATTGATCGCATAGAAATGGACATAATGTCCTCCGGGTCCTCCAGTCCCTCCTACACCGGGGTCGATATCTAAAACAGGGATATTCCCAAATACAGGTAGGTATCTATACCTATAATCGCGCAAGTAAAATACTGTTTCGTCTATCAACTTTTCCCTTACCCACTCTTTCTGTTTTTCGTCTAGAAGTTCGCCTAGTCCTTGTAGAATTTGTCTTTTGTCAATCTCGCTCACTTTCTTTGCGGCTGATTCAAGCGCTTTGCTTAAAGACAGTCCAGTGTTTTCGGTTAATACCGTTTCGTTAATAGACCACTTGTTTTTGAGAAAAAACCACACATCAAATACATCGCGCATGGCAAACTTCCGACGTGTTAAAAGAGCAGATAACTTACCGGCGATCACATCTTCTGGCTTCATAACGAATGCAGTAACACCTAAGTAGCCTTTTGGTTCAAAGTCGCTCGCACCTTTACGTTTGGAAATTTCTACTTTGATCGTGTGTTTTTCCCTTTCATAACTAATAAGGAAAAACAAGGTATTTCTTTTTTCAACAGCCTGACGTAAGACTCCGTGTTGTTTAAGGAGGGATTTCATTTTCTCGAACACCAGTTCTTTTTTATCCGCGTCCAGCAAATTGAAGTCGAGATCAACCGACAACCGAGGCAGATCATAAAATAGCATCGCTGCCGTTCCCCCCTTGAATCCCAAAATCGTTCGCAGGGCAGGATCGCCGTAAATACTTTTCAGAATATCAATCAAAATAACTCGATGTTTCGTCTGGTCAAGCATGGTCTTCCTTATAAATCTTGTAATACTCCCCTACCCGCTTCGTAAATTCTTGGGTTTTGTAGAGGTTTTTAAACTCCATAATTTTATCCCAGTTAAGGGAGCTTAAGTTGTCAAAATGATACTCTTTGTACAGATATACAACATCTAAAAACGCCCGTTCTGGTGAGGCAATAACCACATTTCCCTGCTCTTCAATTCCCTGTTTGTTTAAAAGTATCTCTGTTCGTATTCTTCGATACTCAATCGTGTATGTGTCTATCCTTACGGTTCTTGAAACATATGTCATTGCAAAAATGCTTTCGTAATACTGAAACGTTACGCCGGCCTTCTGCAGCACCGTTTCTAAGCTGATATATGAAGGCGTATAGATTTTATTGGCCAATTCAAATGCGTCAAACTGATCTTTCGCATAGATTCCCCTGCGTAACTTCCTGACGGCACCGGATGCAGCAAAATAAGACATCCGTTTTTTAAGGTTGCCGTAGGGAATCTGCGGAAACAATAGAGCTATCTCCTGCAAGGTAAAAACAGTCTGTGGTTTCTTATAAAGAGAAAGAACAACGTTATTTTTCATACTTTAACTACAGGTACCTATATATCTCACTTCCAGTTTATATTATAACAATTTAAGTCACTATGCAAGCAGTTGTATAAGTCAAGGACATTTGCGACATTCCTCCATTGTAAACTGATCTCTATTGACACCCTTCAAACAATACATAAACTTTGCTATAGTGCTTAATCATATGAAACACTCGTTCCTGTCTCTCACTATTGCCATCCCTGCGTATAACGAAGAAGGCTCCATCGGTCGGGTTATTGAAAGAGCTATGAACGCAGGCCGATCCCTTGCATCCGACTACGAAATTCTCGTTGTAGATGACGGATCAACCGATGGAACTGAAAAAATCGCACGTCAGTTTGCCAAAAAAAATGCCCGAATCACCATCATCCGCCACAGACACAATCTGGGATTTTCCGGCGCCATAAAAAGCTGTTACTCTCATGCGTCAAAAGAGCTCATCTTCCTTCTTCCCGGAGACGGACAAATCGACGCACAAGATATCGCGATATTTTTACGTAAAGCCAAGGATGCCGATGTTGTCGTAGGGTACCGTATCAGCAATCCCGAACCGCTCACGAGACGAATCACCTCATACGTGTTTCATACGCTGTTCAGAGTTCTCTTCGGCGTTCCCCTAAAGGAGATTTCCACAAGTATCCTCTGGCACAAAAGCGTATTGGATAGAATCACCATCACTGCCGAAGGACGAAGCGCCCTTATAGAACCTGAAGTGGTGTACAAAGCGTGGGAATCGGGCTTCCGGTTTAGCCAAGTGCCTATCCCTTACTACCCAAGGGTAACCGGCAAACCCAAAGGAACCAATATCCTCATGATCCTCATGACACTGAAGGAACTCCTGCGTCTTTGGTGGACCCTGCGGATCCAAAAAAATCAGCCAAGAAACAGCTCGCGGATGAAATAATAACAAAACCATAACGCGGTGGGTACGGCGTATGACGTGCTTTGTCCGCCGATCCGGTCGCCTTCTCTGGTTGGAATCTCGACAATGGAAAAACGGCGCTTGAGAGCCCTGATACTCATCTGGAATTCAACCGCAAATCCTTCCGCATCAAGCCGGAGTGAGTGAAATCCGGATTTTGTCATTGCGCGGTACCCGTTGATGGAATCCGTCAGATGACCTCTCCATACAAAATTGACCAGCGCGGTAAATCCCTGATTTGCCCATTTCCGGAATTTCAGGATCCTGTCATCCTCCTCATTCCGGCTGCCCTTCATAAACCGCGACGCTATCGCAAGGTCAGCCCCGTTTTTTACGGTGTAAACCAGTTTCGGGATATCAGCAGGATCTTCATTGCCGTCAGGAGAAAAAAAGACCAAATAGCGGCCTTTTGCGTGTTGTGCTCCGATCCGGAACGCTTCAGACCTCCCTTTTTTCTTTTGATGGATAACGGGTATGTCGTGCTTTTCAAAATACTCTACCGTCCCGTCGCTGGACTCGTAATCAACGCTAAAACACTCCGAATTGGGGATGGAAGGAAGGTTTTTTATGACTGATTTCACGCCGTTAATCTCGTTTCTGGTAAGAATGATAACACTCGTTTCTATCATGTGTTTTTCTTTCTTCTGCACTCTAGCATATTTGTATGAAAAAATGTATACCATGAATACGCCGAGTATGTCCAAAACACCAGACACAAAAACACTTTTCCACATTCTCATTATTATCTGTGTTGCCCTTGGAGCACGATTCCTGTATGGGCAGATTCAAAGAACGCCAGGAGTCCTCATGTATCCGGATTCATACGGGTATTACGGTCTGGGCACTCAGATGGTTGCCTCACCGAGGCTTTCAACAGTCATTACCCCGTACCGAACACCGCTCTACCCCCTGTTTGTCGGAGGAACTGCGTTCCTTTTGGGAAAAGCAGGAGCCGATGTGAGGTCGCCTGATTTCCAACGCGTCGGATCAACAATCATACTCCTTCAGGAACTCATCGCTATTGTGACCCTCATTCTTCTTTATAAAGGGCTCTCATACCTTGATCTAAACAAACGGCGCGCTCTTTTCATCACGTTGTTTTTTAGCGTTGACCCCATGCTCCTGGCGTTTGAACGGACTATGCTGACGGAAACCATGACCGTATTCTTTTCTGCTTTGGTAACATACGCGAGCGTTAGGATTCTGATGAAGCCAACGCATATGAATTTCCTCCTTTTCCTTGCAGCAAGCACTCTTGGATTTCTTACCCGGCCTGCGTTCCTTGCAATTCCGGTGGCGGCGGCCCCATTTCTCTTGTGGTTCTTTTTCAGAAAGAAAAACCGGTTGGCAATGGGATTCGTGATGCTGACTACTTTGTGCTACCTCCTGGTCCCCGTGTTGTACAGCTGGATCAACGAGCGGTATTACGGGTATAAAGGGATTCAGGAGGTCAGCGACATTGATATGCTGGGAAGAATTCTGGAGTTTCGCATCTCTCCTGATGCCGGGAAAGACATACGTTTTCTCTATACGGAGGTTCAAAAACAGCAGCGTTTCGGCGGACCGACCATGCCGTTTGAATTCATCAATTCTTTTGACCCAACGCTCTATGGCAATATGGAAAAAATGAACGGACTCCAGACGTTTGTCAGACGGGTAGTAAAAACAAACTTCGCACTCTATTGTCTGCATGCGTTTTCCTATAGCCCTCGAATGCTTTTTGATGTGAGTACCGCAACATTCATCCCCGATCAGGCACCTTCCAAAGAAAAAACGCTCTTCCAAATTCTATGGCATGTCTACCGGATCAGCCAGTATCCGTCTGTCTTGGTATTTTTCGTATTTCCTTTTCTTCTCTCACTTTTCTTTAAACACACGACCATACAAAGAACGGTGGCTGTTCTGTGCATCTCTATCGTAGTCACACAGGTGCTTCTGACTGTCTTTGTCGTCTATTATGAAGATTACGGCCGGCTTGCACTTATCTTTCGTCCCCAGCTGTACATCCTCTTTCTGTATGGCGCCCAGAATGTGTGTAAAAAAGGACTTGCTTTGCTTAAAAAAAATGTCAACGCGAGAGGTTATCTCGAAACTAAAACCAAACGGGTCATTCTGGCAAGTTCCGAGCTTGTCGAGGGACGCGTCCAGAATCAGATCCTGGATAAAACCATAGAGACGGACCAAAGTCTATTGTTTTGGAGCAGTGTATCACTCTGTATTCCTGACCCACAGATCCGTGTCATCAGGGTGTCTGGTAAAATGAGCCCAAATATAAGAAACGGTTTCCGGATCCAAAAACCGCATGTGATACTCCGTCAGGATGAGAAAGCGGATGGATGTATGGGATAGTGCCTCCAAAGAGCCGGGGTATCGGTTGCGTATGAGAGGAGGAACCTCTGGTATAAAATACCCGTAAGGAATCGGCTGGGACAATGGCCTGAAAAGAAGAACGGGGTACACCGCCGCATCAGAAGGAACGATGGCCCAGCGCTTTCTCATAATTGCTTCATCATAGGCAGCTGGATATGCTTTCGGCCGGGATATGTTTGCTGCAACGGAATAGTAGGAAACAAGCACAAAAAGAAAAAAAAGGAAAAGATGCAGAATCATTGCTGCTGCTTTGTATTTTTTGACACTGTGTGTTACCGCATCAATAAATACCGCTGCAAACAGAGCACAAATCCAATTGACCGTGAGGTAGTATTGGACAAAGAAGGATCTGAGCGTAAACAGGAAAAGATACTGCGCTCCGGCCATACCGATGCACACAAGTATGAAAAAGAGTTTTATTTTGGAGTGTCTCCATCTCATACTGCTGTACAACGCCCCGGTAAGAGCTCCTACCGGAAGGAGAATCGCGATGTACCAGGTCACCGGCTTTCCGCCAAGCCCATACATAACCGTATTGTAGGGCCAGTAAAAAAATCCAAACGGCGGCGGATTCCACAGACTGCTCTGCATGGCTCCCGAGTCAGCCAATACCTGCTGGAGCATCGGGAAAAAAGATCCCTGGATAAAGAAAAACAGGCAAAAAACTGCCGCTGATACCACCGTGCCAACTGCACAGAATCCATAGTGCCGTATATTTTTCTTTATCAGGCAATAGACAAAAAGCATCGAAAGAAGCACTCCAACGCTTGGAGCGATTTTCAATGATATAAGAGCTGATAATCCGATGAAAAATCCCGAAAAAAACCATGTCCATGGTGATTGTTTTATAAGAGCCGCAATCACAAAAAGCAGTGCGGCAGTAAAAACAAGAGTCATGAGATTGTCAGGCCGGATCTGCATCCCGCTGAATGTGGCAAACGGGTCCAGAAGCATGATGACCACAAACATCCATGCAGCAGTTTTTGAAAAGACTTTCGACACAAGGAGCCACCCTAGGCCAAGACGGATACTATAAAGAACAATCATAAATATCCGCAGAGTCCGGAAGGATTCCAGGGTAAAGCCGGTAACGGAAAAAAGAGGCAGGAGAAGGTAGTGAAAAATCGGTGCATGAATGGAAAAAAAATCCTTAAAAATTGTATACCCGGAAGACAAAAGATAGACCATGTGGACGTGCATCACCTCATCGCCCCAGTAGGTATACTGGTATCCGGAGTAGAAAACAGAAAGGGTGAGAATAACACCTATGACAGCGCTCACTACCATCCTTCTATCATAGCAAAATTTTCAAAAACCATCATGTTCCCGTAAATTGGGTAACTGTTCAGACTCCTGATACGATTTCGTCATTCCGAACCCAAGTGAGCAATCCCGTTGGGGATCTTGACAAAAATTAAGAAAAATTGTTAAATATTCTTATGACGACGATCACCATTTCCCTACCAGATCAAGTAGCAGACAAAATTGACGCAGCGGTACGCATTGGATTTGCCACGCGTTCGGAATTTTTCGTGACGTCCTAAGAAAATACTTTTCGCGCGAACTCACCTTTGAACCGTTCACAAAACAACCGCTTGAAGAGATTCAAAAAGATCTTGAAAAAACCGGAAAGTACAATAAGGCATTTATCAAATCTCTCATCAACGGATTAAAAAAAAACCTCTATCTATGCGTCTTAATCCTTTGAGAGCTGACCGGATCCTGTCTCTGAAACGCCGCGGACTTTTAAATAAATTCGAAAAACAAGCAAGGCTTTTTGAACGCAATCCCCAGCACCCCTCACTCCATACGGAACGCCTGCAGCCATTGTCACTGCGACTGTATTTATTTCGGATTGATCTGAAATATCGGGTTATATTTCTTTTGAAAACTCCCGGTGAAACAGAAATTGTGGATATAAACGATCACTATCAATAACAATCCCAAGGTCATCTATTTCTTATTTTCGCACGGACAAAGCACTGTCCGGTAAATGGGAACAAAAAAGCCTATCAGGCAAATCTATTCATCAAAACATGAAAAATGAGTTTCATGTATTCGGGGCCAAGGGAAAAAAGCCGGACTTTTGAGTGCCCTTTTTTTCTCCCCCGCCATGTTGTTGGTATATCAGTCATACGGGCATTGCGGGAAACTGCGCAAATCGTCAGCTGAAGCGAAAACTCGACACCTGATTCCGGTTTGACCGGCAGTATGCGTTGGAGAAATGCAGTGCGGTACAGCTTGAATGCGTTGGTAGCGTCCCTTGTGGAAACTCCGGCAACGCGAAAAAGAAACGCATTAACAAGGGTTGATAATATTCCCTGCAGGACGGGTCCGCCGATTTTTCTTCCGCCCCTCATATATCGGCACCCGACAACCATATCGAGGTGATTTTCCGTGGCTTCCGAAACCATGCGGTCAATGGCATGTAAATCATCGCACAGATCCGCCATGACAAAAACACTGTAGGGAGTCGTTGCTTTTTGTATGGCGCGCGCTAATGCCGGACCGAATCCGTCCCTGTCATATTTCTTTTTTATGGAAATAGAAACTGGAGTAGGTTGCTTCATCGCTTCAACTATCTCAATCGTCCTGTCCGACGGATCAATGGTGTCGTCAGCAATCATGATGATGTGGGGTGTATGGACGGTTTTTTCCACAAGCTCAATGGTCCCCCCGATCGTTTCCTCTTCCGACCGCACCGGGATAATGATCGTGAGAAGCTTACGCGTCATACAGTTCCCACATTGCTTTCAATCCTTCAAGAAGCGTTGTTTTGGGTTTCCAGCCGGTTGTTTTGGTTACGTATGAAATATCGCTTTGGTAAATCCGCTGGTCGCTCCCCCGCCATGGTTTTTTTGAAAAGGTCAACTTTTTTCCGGAAAAATTATCATCAATAAGGTTGATAAGTTCCAAAAGACTGGTATGAAATCCGTCTTTTATTCCGCCTCCCACGTTAAACGTTTTTCCGTTCACTTTCTCCATGTGCTCCACTTCATACATATACAAATCCGCCAAATCAGATGCATACAGAACGTCCCGCACCTGTTTTCCTGTTCCAAAAATGGTTAATTTCCCCCCGAATTTTTTTATCCGTAGAAAATGATCCACCCATCCTTGGTCCGCTACCCCTTTTTGATACAAGCCGTAAATGCAGCTCATTCTATTAATGACAATAGGTACGCCATAATGCTTCCAATATTCCCGGCTGTATTTTTCACACGCTAATTTTCCTGCTCCGTAGGGAGAATTCGTATACCCGTTGTGTCCTGAAACATCCGTATCCTCACAAAAACCCTTCCGCAGTTGTTTGTCTTTATACAGGTACCGCGTTTTCGTTTCGACAATGGGATATTCATTAATCGCATCGCTGTATGCTTTGTTTGACGAAGCAAATATCACCGGAATGTTCTTATGAATTTTTGCGAATTCCAATATATGCAAATGTCCCAGCACGTTGCAGTTAAAATCATAGATGGGTTCCTTGATAGAGAGGGGAATTGCCGGATTTGCCGCCAGGTTTATCATGCAGTCAATGCCTTTGGGGATACGGTTGAAATCTTCCACGCTCCGTACATCACCATGAAGAAACGTAAAATGTTTATGGGGAGCCAATACCGCAAGATTTTCTACAACCCCCGTCCGGGAAAGGTTATCACATGCGATAACCTGATATCCGCGCGAAAGAGCCGTTAAGCAAACATTGGTTCCGATAAACCCGACCCCGCCGAAAACCAGAAGTTTCATAATTTCGTCCTAGTCTACCACGAAAACATAACGAATACTACAAATCTCATACCGATCTGTATCAACGAATAACGAATCTGTACGAATAAACGAATGATATACAGAGGTCATCTCGAAGCAATTCAGATTGCTGAGAGATCCCGTCATTCCTCAAAAAAGCCTCGGAATGACAACTCTCAATTCGTATATTCGTTGTGTTTTATCCGTAATTCGTTGATTATCATTCATTTGTAGTATTTATGGCATTGGTCGGATTCATGTTTTTCTTGCTATCACCACCATATTATCCCCCATCGGGAGATAGAGCGGCAGTGACCCCAGATGCAATGCATCAATTATTTTTTCAAATACCGCGGCAACCCTGCTTTCTCCTGTGGTCTGAGCCAAATGGAGCATATAGGAGAGGGATAGCCACTTCCCGATACGGAAAAAGAGAATGGGTGCAAATCCGGCTTTGTCAAGTGTTTGTGTTATGGTTTTTTTGTTGAAAAAAAACAAATGCTGGGGCGGGACATAGAATGTCCAGCGCCGTTTGAGAACCTTTGCTGCCAGAGAATCCGTATCGCCGGTTGCGATAATGATAATCCCGTCGTCTTTCAGTAATTTATGCAAACGTTCTAAATCCACAACGGGATCTGCCAAATGTTCAAACACATCAAGCATCGAAATAACGTCAAACGATTGTTTTTTATAGGAAACTTCTGATACCGCATGTTGGGCAATCCGTTTGTGCAATACGGTAGGTACTTGGGACACTGCAAAGGCAGAAGGGTCAAAACCATACGCATCAAACCCGTTTGTGAGTGCCAGTTCCACAAAATACCCGTATGCACATCCTGCATCAAGAAGTGTTCCGGTTGGCTTTATGCGTTTTATCCTCTCTAGGATCACGCCCATGTTTTTTACGATATTCGGCTTGTCTTTAGCATAATTGGTATATGCTCCTGCTCCATCATCACCGGTAAAGTATCCCGTGGTATAAAAATCTTTCAGGAATTGGGTATACGGTTTTCCAAGATGTGTTTGCACGAGTCCGCACATTGAACAACGGAAGAGCCGGTAGCCGTTTTTGGTAAAAAAATATGTGAGTGGTCGCCGGCAAAAGTAGCACTTCATGGTTCGAATTGTGCCATTGTAGCAGGAGAAAACAAAAAATAAAAATTGAAAACGGTGTTCATGAAAATTCGAGTTATTTCCGGTATGAAGACCAGTAAATAAATATCCCCACAGCAATGGCAATGGTAAATGCGGCAATAGCCAGATGCGGGTTAACGCTTGACTGCATATACGACTCCTTTACCTTTTCAAGAAAAAAATCCAAATAATGAATAATGTAATACTGCTTACGATAGAAGCTAAAAATAATATGTTTGTTGCACTCCACTCAATCATACATTCAATCCTTTCATAAGGACAACGGACGCGCTCCCGAATATTCCTGTCATAACTATTCCAATGAGAAGTGAAGCCAAAACATCAATTCCAGATCCGCGTGATGTAAACATGGGTGCTATAACTCCGGCTGCAAACCACGCAACTGAAATATTTCCTAAAATCTCTGACATCCGCGATTTCTGGCTTCGACGTAACCTCTTCATTTGTAAGGATCATAATTTGAAACAATACTCCTGTCAATATCAAACTGGCGATTTCTGCTGGTATAATAACGGAATTTTTGTTGCCCTCTCAAACCATTGAGTTTCGGCCGATAAGCAGAAAATCGCCCCACGGGTTAAACGGAACGGAAATTTGCACGTTTTGGAACAACCGTTCAAACGGACGAAAGAACCACCGTAGTCCCGGTATATAATCACCGAGCCTCCGGAAGGCGTACCCTACGCTGTACGGACGGGAAAAATCCAGACGGGTCAGGGCGACTGTCAAACCGGCTGTTTCCATAAAACGTTGCAACGTGACAGGCGTAAAAAAGAACAGATGTTCCGGATGCTGATACCCAATCCACCGCACTCCCATAACTTTTTGCCACACCGTATCGTGGCTGGGGGTGGTGACAATACAGATGCCGTCAGGTTTCAAAACGCGAGCAACGGTCCGGAAAAAGGTCAACGGATCCCGCTCATGTTCAATCACCTGGCAGGCGGTCACGACATCAAATACATGATGCCATGTCTTCCGTGCGCTAACATCAGCAAGTGTTCCCTGATACGCAGTCAATCCGTGTTTGGTGCAATAGGAAACCGCATCATGGGACACATCCACGCCGACAGCACTCATCCCTTGTTCTTTGGCTGCTGAAAGAAGAATACCGGTTGCTGACCCTATGTCTAAGAGACAAAGAGATCGTTTCTTTGATGCTTTTTGAAGTACATAAGAGAGGAACTGTCTAAAATATGTCTGGTGAGCTGGCCGTTGGCTTTGGTAGGCAGAAAAGTGCTCCCAATCATGAAAATACAATGCACTGATTGCTTTTCTTGAAGGCATGGGGACCACCTGAACCAGTCCACACATCTGACACTTCTTGATCCTCCACCCATTCCTCTGCGTTTTAAGGAGAGTGAATGATGTTTGGCGACAACAGACACACCTGTTCATACGTGTTTCTCCAGTACAAACAGCATGGTTTCTCCGATAGGCAAAAATCTTGGCAACACGCCCACCGAGCGTAGTTCCCGGCAATCAAGGTGCAGTTTCCTGAAAACTTTTTTCCACCACAAAAGCGTGCGGACGTGATACGGAATGGGAACATGTTCTTTTTTCCAGAAATTCGTTGCAAAATCCAGACAGCGAAATCCTATTTTTTCGAAATGGTACCGCAAAACCGGTTCCACCATGATGATTCGGTGCCTACAAACCCGCGTACACTCGCCAAGGGAGGTAAACGGATCTTTAGTGTGGTGGAATACGTGGTAGGAAAACACCGCATCAAACGATTGGTTGCCAAACGGCAGACGGTCCCCCGCATACTGCCTGAATAGTAATCGTTTCATGTGCGGTTGTTTAAAAGGAACCACATCGACACCGGTGAGGTGAAGAAGCGGATTTTTTGAAAGAAGCAGATGATCTAAGGCCATATCCCCGCACCCGAAGTCTAAAACTCTGCAGTAAAAGGATAGGTACGGCTCAACAACACGCGCTTGATGGGATGGGTAGGAAGAAAAAAACATATACAGTGCAATTTATTGCAGTCCGGCAGGAATGAAATACACCGTCACATCATTATTTTTGTACACTTCGCGCAAAAACGGGTAGAGAGCGGCAATGTCTTCCCCCCATTCTCTTTCCTGCGGTCCGAAAAAGACATAGGTTATGCGGTTTTGTGAAAGCCAGGCATAGGCTTGTCCCTGGTTCATCTCCCCTTTGTAAAACCGCTCTGTATCTAATAATTTCTTTTCTTTGGCAAACGTATTATCGTGTCCGACAAATACAGTCTTCCCGCTATGGCTGGGTATGTAATTCCCGGCAGTGAGGTCCGAAAGGATAACAGCGTCCTCCGGCGTGTGCTTTTCTATAAAAGCAAGCGCGTCAGTAAATCCCGTTATCGGGTAGACCATGACATTTTTCATGGGCACGGCCGGCCAGCCGGCAGCAACTTTTTGATTGACAAAATCCTTTTGCCAGAGGTAAGAACAGTACATAATACCAAGACCCAACACAATGAGGAGTATTGGCACTGTGAGCGAAAAAATCTTTCCTATGCTGAGCGCGAGCAGGGGGAAGGCGCGTGCGCGTTGGATGAAACGCGCGGGGAGCCCCGCTAAGCAGGGCGACCTGATGATACTAACGCACCAAATTTGATAAAACAAATACACAGTCAGTATCCCCAGCGGTACCTGCACAGCCACTTCCGTAAACCGCAACGCTGACTGCTGAGGAATATGGGTAAAAACAAAAAGAAGAACTGCCCACGCGATAATCCAGGAAACAAACACAACCATCTGTTTCTTTTTTTGTATCAGGCTGACGAGCGCGCCGATGGTACCAAACAGGAGAACCGGTCCTATGGCTAACCCATACTCCGGAAGCGGAAACCATGTAGGATTCAGTACGTCAAACTCGATAAGCCGGCGCCAGGGAACCAGGGTCAGCATAAAAGAGTAGTAGAGAAGCGTGGGAATCCCTCCTGAGATGACGCTGATTCTCGGAATCAGCGAGTCCCGAAACCAAACAGCCCTGTGAGGTTTTGACCGAAGACATTCCCTTGGCTCAAACAAAAATTCCAGCACACTCATAACGCCGTACGTGGCTCCGACAAACAAAAATCCCGGAGGAAATACCATGCCCAGGATAAACGCGCTGAAAAATTTTACCATGAGAGAATATTTATACAGCCTGCGATTCCAGTCAAAAAGATCGCCCAAAAGAAATACCATCAGCGACTGGCCAAACAGGATGTGCGGAAGAAACGTCATCCTCTGCAGACTGTCCATCACCGTCCACCACGACATGTACATCCCAAAGCGAAAACCTCCAAGGGTACGCAAAATATCAGTGCCAGGAGGCCAGCTTTCAGGAAGCCAAACGATGATAGGAATCGAACCGGCCGTCACAACAATCAGAAACCCTAAAATCTGCCACAGGAATGGATGAAAAGTCCGCTGCACCGTGCGTACGACAAGAAAAAGAAATAATAACCCACACAGCACCCGCGCCGTGTGATACGCCATAGTTGCTCCGATTATTTTATTGGAAAAAACCGATGCCGGTTTCCCTAAAAGAAGATAAAAGATCTGGATAAACGATCCCCTGTGCGGTTCGCTCGTATACCGTTCAACGACTGTCCACCTTCCTTCCATGCCCTCCCGGATCCGGGACAGGTAAAAATTGTAATCCGTAACATAGTTATGCACCGGTTCAAATGTACGGCCGGAAAGTTTTTCTTTTTGAGACAATTCATAAAACATCGGAGCCAATGAAAAAAGGACAAAGGAAACAATAAGGATTCCCCATACAACATGTTTCTTCATGGTGTCTATTGTAACAGGGAGAGCCGGTTTTCTACAGATGAAAAACTTTGCTTCGCAGTCCGCCAGCTGGCGGACTGACCTTGCGAAGCTAAAATATCCCTCGCCTCGCCAAAGGCGGGTCTTGAAACAAACTCAAAACATTGCTACTGTATGGGAGATATGGAAAGGAATACCGACAAAAAAATACCGACAGTCAATGTGCCAATACTCATTCTGTGTTTCTCAATCAGCATCCTTGCCTCATCCCTCATGTACCTTAGCTATCATCTTTCCAACACCAACAAAGGAACCATTGCCATCCCCGCTGGTCAAACATATCTGGGTCCGCCGGAGGTGGTGCCCAGCTGGACGAATTTCTCCCCTGCTACCCCCACGGATGAGCCAAAAAACCAACCGTCACTCTTTGTTGCAGACCCCAAAACTCCGTGGACCGTATGGGTCGGAAAAACATATCCCTACCGGTTTTCCTACCCAAACACCCTCACGCTCACCGGATTTCCTCATGATCCGATGGATTCAGTCGGCATTTCCTGGGGAGGAAAAAAACCACAGGAAAACATCCTCATCAATGTCATTGATCTATCCAAAAACGCATCGTTTGAGCCATATATCAAGCAATCTAAAAAACAATTCGTCGATGCGTGGTGGAAGCAGTTTTCCGGACTCACCGGCAATACTCCGGTTGAAAAATTTACCAACAAAAAAGGGCTTGTTGGGTATAAAACGCGCTTCATCAACAAAGGGGGACAAACGCCTAACCTCGATATATTCTTTGAAGTACCCAAAAAACCCGGGCTTATGATACGGATTGCCAATGGGATTCTGGATCCGTCCGTGTTTGATGTTATGGTGGAAAGCGTGGAGTGGAAGACAAGATAGTACACCTATGCGAAATCGATATGCTATCTGCTTGATCTTGCTTGTAGCTGTTGCCATCCGCGTATGGTATAACGGATATTCCCCTGACCCGATCGTAACCGGAGACACCTACGGGTATTTTCTCACCGGCAAAAATATGCTCGCATCCGGCCGGCCTTTTTTCTTTTATATAAGCCAGAGACCGCCTGTATACCCGCTGTTTCTCCAGCTGCCAACCCTCATGAAAAGGACGTTTCCAACAGAGCTTTTTTCCATAAATTTTTTTGACGGTATGCACACCGTCATAATCGTGCAATCCATGCTTGGCATCATCGGCGTAGTAGTGCTTTACCTCCTTACTGCCATGCTCCGGTTCACCCTATGGGAACGTATAAGTTTAGCATTTCTTATCGGTACCCACATCTCTTTTATCTCCTGGGAGCATGTCCTGGTGGCAGAATCCATGACCGTACCCCTTGTCCTTCTGTATGCTGTTGTCGTTCTTCGCCTGTTGCGGAAGATTTCCGTGTTCGGCGTTTTTACTCTTTGTATCCTGTCAATTATCGGATTGTGGCTCAAACCGCTCTATCTTTTCCTCCCGCTCCTCTCGTTTCCCGTTCTTTTTCTCTGTTGGAAAAAAAGAAATGCCCGCGCCTGGATCACAGGCGGATTTCTCATTGTTCTGGGAATTGTTGGACTTCAGTTTCTCGCAAACCGGATGTATCACGGATATACGGGTTTTAGCCACGTGAGCGACATCAACATGCTCGGAAGAATGCTGAAAGCAGGCATACCTCCGCCCCGCACGCTTTCTCTATCCATGTATTACGCGCCGTATGTGAACTACTCCAGGGAAAAAAATGATCCGGAACCGCCTTTTCATTTTTTAGACAGCATTGATCCCTCGATCATCGTTGACCCGAATTTTAAAGCTCTGGAGGACCTGCACCGATTTGTCCTTGGCTCCTTCGTGTCTTCTCCGGGGTTATATATCCGTTCTGCCCTGCTGGACATTCCCGAAGCACTGGTATGGAAACCGGAAGAGTCCCGCATCTCTCAGACGGAAATAGGAAACGTGCTGGAAACACTGGCATACGCTATAAACATCGTTTCCATAAGCATTCTTATTCTGTTCCCATGGAGCATCTATCAGGTGATCCGCGCTCCGACACGGGAATCAATGACCATTGCGTTTCTTATGGGTATAAGCATTGCACAGCTTGTCATAACCGTTATGGTTGGATACGGAGGATACGAACGGCTCATGATCAGCACTATTCCCATAACCTGTGTGTGTGTCTGGTGGTATGGAAGAAATTTAAAATTTAAAGTTTAAAATTTAAAATTGAATATATGCCTCGTACACAAAATAAAGCCCGATTATACCTCATCCTAAGTTTGTTTATTACCGCTCTGGCTCTCCGCATCTTCCTCATCCCCAACCGAGGATTTGAGGCTGATATCGCGTTCTGGAAATCCTGGGGATTGTCGGCTCTGGACAACGGCGTAGTCGTGGGCATCGGAGTCACCAACAACAACTACCCTGCCCCGTTTTCCTACGTGCTGGGATTTCTGGCGTTCCTCTATCGGCTGTTTGCCAATCCTCATATCTTTGATTCCTATTGGAACAGCGGAAATGTTTTGTTTCTCCTCATTGCCAAACTGCCCTCAATTCTGGCAGACCTTGGCATTGCCGGAATATTGCTTTACATAGGACATCGTGTCAATAAAAATATGGACGTCGTGCGTTGGGGGACCCCCGTCGAGCACCCGCAGTCCCGCAACGTGCTAGTAAGAACTATATATAACATACAAAAGGTGTTTATGTGGTCAGAAGACGTGAATACTAGTGATGCGGAACGCGGGACGAGGACGTCGGACGGGGGAAGACGCACGACGCAATCCTTCCCGCCTCTTTCCTTCCATTTCTATTTTCTATTATCCATTCTCTATTTGTTCAACCCCGTCTCCCTCATTGACGGAGCGCTATGGGGTCAGGTAGATTCTCTGGGCGTACTCATATTCATGGCTGCAGTCATATTGGCAGCATCAGATAAACCCATTCTGGCAGGAGCAGTCTACACGCTTTCCATGATGACCAAGCTCCAAAACATGATCTACGGCCCGTTATTTTTTCTCCTCCTGTGGCAGCTGGGAGCTTTTCAGGGGCTTGTCAGAGGAATCATCGGAGCCGTCAGTGCGTTTTTTTTCCTCAATATGGAATTTCTGCTGAAAAAAAACATGAGTACGGTCATGGAATCCCTGACGTCCAATTATGACTATTTCCCCATGATGTCTCTCAACGCATTCAACCTCTGGTGGATTGCAGCTAAAGGCGCCGGTATGCAGATGTCGGACAAACTTTTAAGTATTGGAATCATCAACGCCAAAACCACAGGACTCCTCCTTTTTTCTTCCGGATACCTCCTTGCAGGGGTAACGATGGTGAAGGAAACGATGAAAAAAATGTTTGTAAAAAGAACCGTAGCGGATGAAAAAAATTATTACCTTGAAAATAAAACGGGTGACCCTTCGACTCCTTCGATAGAACTCAGGACAAGTTCGCTCAGGGTAAACGCGCGTAGGGGAACCCCTGTCGAGCACCCGCAGTCCCGCAACGTGCTAGTAAGAACTATATATAACATACAAAAGGTGTTTATGTGGTCAGAAGACGTGAATACTAGTGATGCGGAACGCGGAACGAGGATGTCGGACAGGGGAAAACGCGCGGATCGTGATATTCAACATACGAACTACAAAAATGACGGGTCAAACAATTTCTTTTACGAACAGCAACGTTCCGACATTCTTTTTCATTTCTTCACCGCTCTTATCATCGTTGCGTTTTCCTTCTTTTTATTCCAAACAGAATCCCATGACCGGTATGCATTTCCCGTATCTGTTTTCATGCTGATCTGGGGGATATTTTATGTCCACCGGACAAACACCGAAAAAATGCGTACCTTCTGGTGGAAAACCAGGACATTCCGTATATTCATTATTGGATACATAGTATTCTCAATACTTTTCTTCCTCAATCTCCACACTGCACTGTCGTACAACTATCCGCACAACAGTATTCCCGCACTTCTTCTCCTGCGGAATCCGGGCTTCACCATCCCCATTTCCATCCTGCAGATCTCATTCTTCTTTTTCTTCCTGTATATAGCAAGGCGTACGATTAAACTCGGCGCATTCCTCATTGCAATCCTCTTTTTCGGAGGAACGTGTCTTATGATGAATCTCCCTCTTTTGACAAAATCTCCGGTTTCCCTGACCAGGCTCACTCCCCACACCAGCCAGCAGGGATTCGGCTCAAGGGTAACAGATATGCCGGTGAATGCCGCGGGCCCGTCTAAAAACTGGAACCGGTTGTCCGTTCAGTACTCGTTTTACAAAAAAGGCATCGGCACCCATGCCAATAGTTTCATCGTGTATGATGTGAATGGCTTGTTTAAACGGTTCACAGCCGACATTGGGATAGATACCGAAGCGGGCGCACAAGGAAGCGTCGTATTTAAGATCTACGGAGACGACCGTCTCCTCTACCAGTCGGATCTGGTGAAGCGTTTTGAATATCCGAGACACGCTGATATTGATATAACGGGAGTGAAAAAATTCGCACTCATTGTTGAGGACGGTGGTGACGGCATCAACGACGACCATGCGGACTGGCTGCGGCCAACGCTTTGGCCGTAAATCAACGAATAACGAATTTTTTACGAATTTACGAATTATTCGCATATTCATACTGATTCGCTATTCGCTGATGCTATTCGTATATTCGTAGTATTTATTCGTTATTCGTTGATAAGCATTCGCTGATATTATATGAAAAAACTTGAATGTATCATGTCGATACTGATGGTCACATTCGCCATCGGCTTTAACCTCTGGCTCTACCGCGCCGAACCCACGGCTCGTATTGATCCCAATGACAATTCTTTCCAATATGGGCTTATCGAAAGGACGAACGAAATTTGGGACTGGGCCGAGACGAGGTGTCAACAATCAACAATTCAGTTTTCCAGTTTCCAGTTTCCATTTTCCATTTTCTGCACTCTTTCCTATCTCACCGACCACTGGGTCCCCAACTGGGCCCAGGGGTACAACTTACCGTATTACTATTCCCACATACCTCAAATTGCAATTGTCGGGACGTGGCGATCGATTCGGTCAATTCCAAAAATCTCAATTTTCAAATCCCAATTTTCAAAAAATGTTTCAAACATTGAAAATTTAATATTGAAAATTGAAAATTTATCATTGTTTACTTACTATCATCTCATTATCTATCTTTTGCTTTGTTTCTTCCCTCTCAGTGTCTTTTTGTCACTCCGCATACTAAAGCTCCCCTGGCTCACTGCCGGAATAGGAGCCCTCCTATCCTCCCACATCTCAACAGACGGCCTCTACGGTATGGATCCTCCGTCATTTATCTGGCGCGGGTGGGGACTATCATCGCAATTATTCGCCATGATCTTTATGCCACTTGCAATCGCCTATTCCATTAGATATTTTTCTGAAATAGAAAATTCGAAGCACGAAGCACGAAATCCGAAACAATACCAAATTGAAAAGGAAAAAAATTCAAAATCGTTTTCTTTTTTAATATTTAATTTTTCGAATTTATTTCGAATTTCGAATTTCGAATTTCGAATTTATTCCTCATATCTGTTATCTGTCCTCTTCATCACTCTCACCACCATGGGCCACCTGGGCTTGGGGCTCATGCTGTTTTTGGCTATCCCCGTGATTGCGTTTACCCGACCAATCATGAGTTTTCTTCGCCAGGAACCGATAAAGCATATGTGGCGGGAGGCAAAAACGGCTTTTGTAAAAACCATTCTTCTGGCTCTCCCGCCGATTCTTCTTTTATCCTATTGGATTATCCCCACCCTGCTGGGAGATGTATACCACAATGTTTCTTTCTGGGACCCCATCTGGAAATTTAATTCCTACGGAGCCAAAGAGGTACTGGTGAACTTATGGAACGGATTTCTTTTTGACTGGGGACGCCTGCCGATTTTTACAGGACTCGTGTTTGTCGGAATCGCAGCAGTGTTCATAAATACCAATAGCATGGGTGACACGAGCGAGGGATCCTGCAAACTACCGGAGTCCCGCAACTGCAACGAGAATCCTGATAAAACAGTTAGAAATATGAGTGTGGTCAGAAGACTAGCTCGGAGAGTCTCCGGTGTGCGGGATGAGGACGTTTGCGGGACACGCTCGTGGCAGGACCCATGTATATACGGTTATATCGCGCCTCTCCCTTTCCTTTTCCTCTTCTTCCTCCTCCTGTACTTCGGCTCAACGACATGGGGTGGAATACTAAACCTCATTCCGGCAATGAACCAGTTCCACCAGCACCGGTTTATCGTGGGACTGCACCTCGTAGCTCTGTTTCTGGCTCCTATTGGTATTACATACGTAGCTCAGTCCATAACGAATATTCTCCACAAATTTTTAATTTTAAATTTTCAATTTTCAAATAATTTTTCAAATTTCAAATTTCAAATTTCAAATTGGCTCTATCTCTGTATCTTTATCTTTTTATCTCTTTATCTCTGCTATCTTATCTATCCCCAAACTCTCTCCTACGGGGCATATAATCAAACACTCATTGAACAAGCCAATGGAAATTTCCTCAAAGTGAAAAGCGATACGGAGCTTTTGGTAACCACGCTTAAAAGCCTGATGAAGGACAATCCCGGACGGGTGTTTGCGGGAAGGGGCGGTTCGTGGGGCAAAAATTTTCAAATAGCGGAAACCGCGTACTTCATGTACCTCTCTGCTAATGGTATTCCTACGGTTCTGTGGCTTCCTGAAACATGGTCCAATAACTCCGACACCGAACAATACTTCTCCGAAGATGTCCCCGACCACTACAGCCTCTACAACATCCGCTACGTGGTGGCTCCTCCTTCCCAATCTCCACAGCCATTCTGGAAACTCGTAAAAGAAAATCCCTCATGGAAGCTGTATGGAGTCCAACTTCAAACTTCTAACCTCAATAATCCAATTTCCAATTTCCAATATTCAATATCAACATTTTCATATATCTCCGCCGGTTCTTCACCATCCATCGTATTCTCCGATAAGCTGTCATTCGGTAATGTCATCCGTCTCTGGATCCAATCCCCGTATCCCGGAAAAGGAATATTCCCCGAACTCCGCCTCACTGGCAAAAAATCAGCTTCACAAGGACAGGCCTTTGGAAGCTATTTTTCTGCCATACCGAACTTCGCTATGGTTGATGAGGCAACATATAGAACTCCTGATGGTAAAACCCACTCTCTCTTTGCCCAACCGCCCCAATATATGACCCCGTGGGAATGGCCGGAAGCATACCCGCAAATCCACCTTCCTTCCCCTTCCGCCACTTATTCGGGCGCTCTGGCAAAAAATAAGAAAATTTCAAATTATATTAATATTCTCTCCCAATCCTCTGATACGGACATGGTGTTCAGGGCTACAGTTGAGGTAAAGGAACAATGCCCTACGTGCGTCGTGGTTCTTAAAGAAACCTATCACCCGAGCTGGAGCGCGTTCATCCGAAAAATATCTGATGATGAACGTGGTGAGCCTGTCGAATCCATAACCGTAAACGGGAAAAAGGTGAAAACCATCAACGTCTTCCCTTCTTTTGTCGGAGTACGGCTGGAGGAACCCGGGACATATAAAGTTGTATTCTCCTATACACCGTCAAAATTGAAAATACTGCTGATGATAGCCTCTGGGGTGCTTCTTATTGTTGCTGGAGTGATTTTTATTAAATACCGCCCGCAATAAGACTCTTTTTCTTCTTGACATTCTTCGGACGTGTTGTATAATACAGTATATACAGATATGATATTCCAGAAACCTATCGTGTTTGAATGGGATAAAGGAAACAGCGATAAAAACTGGAGTAAACATGGTATAAAAAATGAGGAAGCCGAAGAAGCGTTTTTTGATGAAAAGAAAAAAATAGCCAAAGATGTTTTTCATTCTGGAAAGGAAAAACGATGGATTTTATTGGGAAAAACTAAAAACAATATGCTTCTTTTCATCGTTTTTACCGTTCGAAACAATATCATTCGGATCGTATCAGCAAGAAAAATAAATAAAAAGGAGGCTCATCTCTATGAAAAAACAACTTAATATCCCATCATTCAAAAATGAAGATGCAGAACGGAAATTCTGGTCAAAAACAGACCTTTCGGACTACTTCCAACCGGATGATTTCGAAACTGCGGTGTTTCCGAATCTCAAACCAACATCACAGGCAATCTCAATCCGCATCCCATCGTATCTTTTGGCTCGGGTGAAAGAGGAAGCCAACAGCCTTATGATCCCCTATCAATCCCTCATCAAGAGCTATATCCAAAAAGGGTTAATGACGAAGTGAAATCCATCTCTGTTTTCTAGCTTCGCAATCCGCCGGCTGGCGAACAGCAAAGCTAGAAACTTACGCCACCAAGGTTTAACCGACGAAAGGTTTGACGAATCGGTTGCCAATAGAGTATCGTAAAATGTAATGAGTACTCCCTCATCAAAAACAATTTTTTAAGTATTGTCAGGACTTTCTCTCAATCTGTCTTCCGCATGGTTTGGTATTTTACTTGTCAGCCCCGGACTTACCGAAACTCCACTTGGTGACTTTCCTCTACTCTTGTTGAAAACCCTCCCGCTTGGTATAGTGTCATTAGGAATAACATTCTGGTTATCCGAAAGGAGCAAACACCTATGACTTCCATGAATATTTCCAATTTTCTCACCAATACAGCAATTGCTTATACGCTCCTTTTAATGTTGATCATTTTATTTGCGTACGTTGTACTTAAAACCTCCGATACCCCGAAAAAACGAAAAAACCGGTAAAGAAACTGTTTTGTTTATCCGCAAAAAGAAGGGGTTATAATTTAGCTTCGCAATTTTTCGGCTCGGCAATTCCTTGACTTTTTGGTGCTTAAGCACCAATTTGTCAAAATTTCTTCACGGCTCTTATTTCCGGTGCCGTATCAGGTGAAATATCCATTCCGCAATAAAATACACGCTTACCCCGCCGGAAATCGCAAGAAGATCATAGATATCTGACAATGATTTATTATTAAGATACTCACTTAATATTCCTAAACCAATCGATATGATAAAAATTATGGGTTTTTGAATCTTTGAAATAAAACTGTTCATAATCTTTTTTAAGTTGTAAATAAATATCGAAACAAGTCCGACGATAGCCATGCCAAATGCAAAATCAGAAAATCGCCACATCCAGAACATCGGATCGATTGTAGTGATAGGCCCGATCCAACGGGTCAATTGTTGAAGAAACGTTTCGTACTCTACACGTGTCATCTGTTGTATTCCAAATGTTGCGTCAATTCCTCCCACAATAAACCCTACTAACCCAAACGCACTAGTAAAATAGGATCGAAGAGGTGGAAAGTCACCCCATAAGAAAGGTTTCAAAATGCCTACCGCGCGATCAAGGAAAGAATCTGTTTGCGGTTGCGTTTTATAATTTTTTGGTATCCGAACTTCATATTCAAATAATTCACTGCTTGAAGGTTGTAAAGATGGCTTATCTATCCCACTTGACTACATTATTGGTATTTATTGCCACGATGGAATATCCTAACGATTCTATTTGTTGCCGTATGGTCGGCATATCTCCATACGCAGGTCTATTTTGCGCATGATGGCTACCTACGATAACAACTATTCGATTTTTTTGGCTTTGTTTAACTATTTTCTCTATAGTGGATGTCATTGTCAGTTCGCGCCCCTCAACATCCGTACTCTCAATTATTCGAATACCTATATCCGATTCTGGTTGGTTGATTTGATCTTGTTTATCGTAGGTTACTATATCTGAATTATCCATTGCCACTATTTTGAATCCCAATTCTTTCGCTTGCTCCATCCAAATAATCTCATCTGTAGTCAATGAAAGCTGTTCATACGTACCGTCCGGTAATTTGCTTCTTCCGATAAACAAATTTTTCTCTTTTAATGTATCGAGTAACTGTTGGGTCGTTAATTCATTCTTTTCATGTGCGTCAATATACTGTTGAGCCCTGCTATCGATGGTTTCTATAGCAACATGCGTAAATCCTAATTGTTTTAATTTTCCTAACGATTTACGGACATAGATTACAATCTCTGGAATCTCATGTTGAACACCAAGCACCACTATCTGTTTTCCTTTAGTTGGAGTAACAAATTCATTTTCATTTACATTGAATTGTGGCAACGAAATGTTCAAACTCCCACGCTGACTCCGGTCGCTTTTGAAAAAATCAGTGAGGCGTGTCCAGAGGGGAATCGCCCACCCCTTCACGCGGTCGGGTATCGACCGGTACCCGACGCGGTCGAGGAAGGATTGGCTGAAAAATCTTTGTATCCGAAAGAAAACATCATTAATTGTCTCAATACTGAATAGAAACGTAAATCTATGATAAAACCATGCGTCGCTTCCCCACCACCCGTCATACCTACCTCCGTCGCTTATAGCGTGAGTGAATGCGCCTTCACCAAATTGACGATCATACAACTGTTGAAATCCCTCGGCATGAAGCATGATACCCCCATACGGATGATCAATCGTCCCTTCAAACTGTCCTGTTAGCGCTGACGCACCGTATGACTGCCAAACCTCCTGTTCATCAGCACCAAAGGCTAGCAATTGATCCCGAAGAGAACGCAATATCAGTGCTACTTTATCGTATTGTGTGTCCCGCTTGTATCCTTCCATGTCTATGACAAAAGCCTGAGCAACTGCTTCACGGTACGTTTTTCTGTCCGAGGAAGACCATTCTCTAATCGGAACAACGGTGCTTTGCGGAATATGCGTCATTTCGTGTTGAAGAGTCCGTAAATAATTAAATCCCAGAAACCTATGTAAGAAACGAGGTATTCTCATGTTATAAAAGGAATCGGCGAAATTGATCTGTACGTATACAGCATTGCTATCAGCAATATATCCGTGTAGAAAATAAGGCAAATTGAAAAGCTCATAATCCATGTCTGTCAATGGTAATAAAGTCATTCTTGGACTGACATAGCTCGTCCAACCAGTTATATCTCGAATAAAACTGTCACGTTTTTCATATATTCTATCGAGTTCTGCGCGATACACATCCAGTGATCCATACTGTCTTTGGAGAGCCCGCAGCGACCGAAGAATACTTGCGGAAAGAATCAAGAGTTCATCATCTGTCATTTCATCCATACGAGTTGTCTGATCCTTATCTTTACGTAATCGGTAAAACCGTTCAATTACAGCGTTTATAGTATCCTGTTCGTCTCTTGGCAATCTTTCAAGTAAGTTTTGATTGGCGTATCCATCTTCATCAATTGCCCCCGCTATTCTGGATCTAACAATATTCTGCAGGCGTTGCACAAGTCGAAATTCCTGATTGCGTTTGGATTGGGTTGGTTCATAGAGTAAATATGCTTTCGCGACATCTTGAGCTGAAACGCTAGATTTATTTTTGTCTCTTAAAAAGTGATCAAACGCATTCTGCAGCCACATGCGCTCTTTCCACTCTCCCACCTGTTCAACAATCGCGCGAATCGGCATTTTCCAGGACTGGTGAAGAAAAAATTGTTCAAAAGATGTCCGCATGGAAAGAGGAAGACGCGCATATACGCCCAATGCTGAACAGACAAATGACCGGCTGCCGGATGATGATCTTCCGTCGTCTGCATAAATGTGTTGAATGAAGGGTATATGCAGGCTGTTTGACGGACTAGTGAAGCGTGATGTATCGTAGGAAGTGATGAAATTCTTTTCCAAAAAAGCAGTGCTTGAAGTGTGCGCAGGAATATTTATCAATTTATCCTCGGGATGGCTTGGTATCATCCTCATATCACCGGGGCTGTTTGAATTGTCCAGAAGCCAATATCCATCCATATTGCTTCGCAATGTTCCGTTTGCTATAGTAGGATTACTGATCGCATTTGCGCTCACGGAAAAGAAAGAGTCCGTATGAACATCGAAAGGTTTTTTACCAGCGTTTCCGTTTCCTATGCTCTCCTCATGATTGCCGTCCTTCTTCTGGTTATTTTCATGTTCAGAACGGGGGATAATTCTTCCCGGCGACCCAACACCTCCAAAAAAAGAAAGCGCGGGTGAACCTGTATTTTCTAATGCGTCTCCCCCGCAGGACTTCCGCAGCTCATCCAGATTCTTCGCCGCTTCCTCAACCATCTCCTGTGCCGCAGCTTCCAGTCCATTGACCGGTCCCTCCTGCAAGGTGTCACCTTGCACGCTTCCTCCTACTACCCCCATCATCCACCCCACCCCCTGCTGGAGGGCAGCCGGAGCTCCGTTAAAGACTGCAGGCACAGCAGTCCACTGGTATCGGATGAAAAATTCATTGATGTTTGTCCAAACGGAGATAGCCCACCCCTTCACGCGGTCAAGGAAGGATGGTGATTGTAACGGAGTTCCCATGAGAGCACCATTTGGAGTCGTATTGTTCCCGATCGATTCCAGAATGCGTTTCACAGCATCTGCTTTCTTCTGGAGCATCTTATGATCTTTATCTTTATTGTCTTTCCCTGCCACGGGTATCGCTTTCAGTGTCTGTTTGGTATCGCTATACTCCACACCAAAGAAAGGACTCCAATAAAATCTCCAGGGATTCGTCGTGTCCTCATTTACCAGATCGACATCAATCATTCGCCCCGACTTCGTTATACGGACAGAGAGATGCAGATGAGATGTTTCAGACCGCCATTCCCGCTCATATGGTTCATTCCAATCGTTATATTTTTGTTGCAGTATTCCGCTATCCATCAAGTGTTTTACCATTGGAGTTACCATTTGATCTATCAAACCGGCAAACAATAAAGATTTTCTTATCTCCGAAATGCCTTCCTGAGTTCTGTCAATTCTTGCTGCAAATACTGTCTTTGGATCTATTCCAAATGTATCCGTATATCTCATCAATGCATATGCATTGCCGTGATCATAGCTTTCAAGCGCTTCTTCAAGAAGCTCTCTATCTGAAACGCCATAAGATTCTACTAACGATACATACCCCTCTTTTTTTACCACTCCCAATATAGTTCTGCTGATAAAGCTTGCTATACGTTCATCTGTTTGTGCATTCTGAATTTGCGTAAGAACGAAAGGATCGTGGCTCATAATTCTTTGAATCACATCTTCATTATTCAGATCAACTCGATCCAACTCCTCTACAAATCCAAGCTTTCGTGCCCATGCGTGTCCTGCCTCATGACCCAAAATAGATTCTCTGACATTACCTGCCGGTTCAAAAAAATGAAGAAGATGATTTTTTGCGCCATAACTAAAATGAACCCCATATCTATCCGTAAAATCGTTGGAATTGTTCATATTTTCACTGGAAATTGTGAACGACAAGCTAATACGCATATCAAGATTTTCAGGATCTGGGAATAACGATCGTACTGATAGAAATGTATTGTGTTCACCTTCAAGGAATATGTCTTGACACGGAACTTCGAATCCTCCCCAGCTTGAACCAAGCTGTACTGGTTCTAACACCACGATCATGGATTGCTTTTTCACAGCATTCTTTGGCCTTCGGATATATATCTCACGCATCGTTGAATTTGGATTGACGAGTATTTCTAAATCCGGTCTTTGTTTTGAGATTTCTTCTAATCTATATAAACCAAACCTTTCTTTATGTGCGCGTATTTCTTCCTCCGTTAAAGGCCGGAGGGTGAGGTCAATTCGGTCTACTAGATTCGGTCGAAGCGTTCTAAATTCCGCACTTGCCATCTTTTCAGTTACTGCCTTGTCTGTAAGCGGTGATGTGAAATACTGTTCGGAGTCAGTATTATTGCCCATTCCTATTATCCCCATGAATAAGCTGGTTGTTCTCCTTCCAATCGCCGTTACCGTTCCATTTGCTAATGCCGGCAGGGCAGTCCACTGATATTTAAGGAAGAAATCGTTGATATTCATCCAACCCGCGATAGCCCACCCCTTCACAGAGTCGAGTATCGACTGATACCCAAGGCGGGAGAGGAAAAGGAGCACCCCGTGCAAGGTCCGAGCTTGAACGCTTTGTCCCTGCTGGATCTGCGTGTCTTGTACAGACCGAATATGCGCCTCTGTAATTGCATCAGCAACCACCTTCCACGAATAAGGAGATGCATAATTCTCCGGTTCATTCATGCTATACAATCCCCGTCGTGAAAGTAGTAATGCAGATATATCCTCACCCTTACCAGTAACCGCCGTATTTATTGACCTAAAAATACCAGCGAGGTCAACTTTATCTTCATGAGTGTTGTTATATGTTTCAACTGCATTCCATAGTTCTGAAACTTTTGCTACATGGATAAGCCCTTCTCTTTGGTTAATGTGATTTGATTGATTATCAGCAATACTTCCCCAAAATTCCGCAAATCGATCCGACCTGTTTTCATGCGAATCTCCGTTTTTTTCCCAACCTTTATCCATTGAAATATTATTACTTGCGACTCCCGCAATCTCGTCTATTTTGTGTCCCAATTCATGACCGACTATTGATGTCATAATTGCTCTTAAAATCTGTTCAAAAGGGAGAGTATCACCAAATATGTAAATATAATCCATCGCCTTCCTTACTGCCTGCAATCGGCTCACAGAAATCCCCGTGTTAGTAATTGTCGAATATCCAATATTATCAACGATATCAATATCTACCGCATCGATTGCGGAAATCTGTTCAGAGGTCATTCCCATAGCTTTCATTTCTTTCTCTATATTCGCTCGTACCTTTTCTGCGTCTGCAGTGGTAAAAATCGAATTCCAATCCAATGTATCTGCACGGACTCGTATCGTGTCTATATAATATTGAACCTGACCCGGCACATTATCTGCGAGGAAAATTTCCGTGATTTGTTCAGGAGATACAATTTCTTGCTTAATTGTCTGAATGATAAATTCTTCTATCATCGATGAACCTAAAGCAGGAAGCCTCTGTGGCAGCTGCTCTCTTTGGAGAATGGCTGTCGTTATGCTTTTTGGTATAGAACTCTCGTATTTTGGAATAGCTGTAATTCTTGTTGGTCGAAATAATTTAGATGGTTGCGGTTGCTGTTCTTGTATGTTTTCACCTTGTAATGGACCTACAGTCTTTTCACTCCCCTGCCTGCCGCTCCTGGACACCTTTATCCTCATAGTCAACCCCGACCAAGGGGTATTCTTGAAAAACTCCACAATTCTCGTCCACGCAGCGCCCGCCCACCCCTGCACACGGTCAAGGATAGAGGTGGACGGCACATCCAAATCTCGCCTCTGATAGAGTATGTCTCCCCGTGTATTTAGAATCGGAGTTGAAAGGTTAGATCGTACAATTGCGTCAATGAGAACCTGAAGCTTTTCTTGACTTTGAGCAATGCTCTCATCAACAAGGATATATTTAATATAATTTGCAGGAATACCCACAAGCACAGACACCTGTC
>Ga0209210_1000821_pt1 | contig 29508 bp, 32 predicted proteins | sample RifGroA1_FD_183991 | JGI IMG/M metagenome (GOLD analysis project Ga0209210, IMG submission 183991) | Contaminated groundwater microbial communities from Rifle, Colorado, USA - Rifle Groundwater A1 (SPAdes) (version 2) | ecosystem: Environmental > Aquatic > Deep subsurface > Groundwater >...
CCGGCCTCACCATGCGCGCGGCTATTCGCTCGCTCCGCCGCGAGCTGCCGAGCGAGGTCGTCGCAGCCGCCCCCATCGCTCCGCGCGAAGTCGCCGAGTATCTGCGGGGAGAGGCGGATGATGTCGTGGTCCTTGACGACACCGAACCCTTCCTTGGCGCCATCGGGGCTTATTACAAATCCTTTCCTCAAGTGACCGACGAGGAAGTTATCAGGATTATGAAAGCGGCAGTATGACTCGTAAACCTGTGAAACGCTGGTCGGCGAAAGTAACGCGCGAGAGCGCCGCGCTCTCGCTCATGCCGGGCATATTCACCTGGGACGATCCGAAGAAGATCGCGCGTTCGCTCAAGCGTTCGGCCGAAATGAGCCGCGCTCGGAAAGGGTCGTCGCGGCAAATCGCGATGTCCATGCTTACCTTCTACGTCAATCGCGCGGGCGCGAATCTCACCGCGAGACAGAAGCGCATTCTCGGGCGGGCGAAGCGAGAACTGCGCAAGCTTTCCACGCACGTATGAAAAGGCGCATGGCAACAGAACGGCTCACACTCGTCGCGGCAAATCGCGTGTCCTTGGAGGAAGGGCTTGCCATACCGGAAGAGGTTGACGTGCCGCTCCGGCTCAAAGACCGCACGGAAAAACCGACACGTCCGCCCGGCAAAATCCGCGCCGGGGCAAAAGAAGGATACCGGCACTTGCACCGGAAATAATGCAACGGATCATGCGGTTGCTTCTTATTGGAGACGTGATGCTCGGAAGAGGCGTGAACGAACGGCTCTCCGCCGCGCCGCCGGAGCGCCCGTGGGGCAATACGCTTGCGCTCATTCGGGAAGCCGACGTCCGCATCTGCAATCTCGAATGCGTGCTGTCGGACGGCGGCGCTCCCGCCCGGAAAGAATTCACGTTCCGCTCCGATGCCAAGAATGTCGAGGTTCTCAAGACGGCGGGGATCAATCTTGTTTCGCTCGCCAATAATCATTCGCTTGACTATGGCACCGAAGCGCTCGCCGACACGCTCGGAATCCTCGATTTTGCCGGCATCGCGCATGCCGGCGCGGGCGGGGACTCTGCGGAAGCGCAGGCGCTCGCGCAAGTCCGTCTCGACGGAGCGTCGACCGGCATGCTCTCGGCGACCGACAGCGAGCCCGGATGGGAGGCGCGCGCGGACAAGCCCGGGACCTGGTTCGTCCCCATCTCGCTCGATGAACCGCGCGCGCAACGACTCCTTGCCCGCGTGCGGGCGGGCAAGCGCGAGGTCGACGCGCTCATCGTCTCGCTCCACTGGGGAGCGAACCGGGGATGCCGCCCCGAGGCCAGGCATCGCGAATTCGCGCACGCGCTCGTCGACGCCGGGGCCGATATCGTGTTCGGGCACTCGAGCCATGTGTTCCGGGGCGTCGAGCTATATGCGGGCCGCCTCATCATTTTCGGCGCCGGTGATTTCATCGACGACTATGCCGTGGACGAGGCCGAACGCAATGACGAGTCGTTCGTCTTCAGCGCGGAAATGGGCGACGGGCTCGTGGCGCGCGTCCGCCTCTACCCGGTCGTCATAGAAGAGCTCGCGACGCGGCTCGCGGAAGCATCGCGCGCCAGGCCAGTCGCGGCGCGCATGGAGACGCTCTGCCGCGAATTGGGGACGGCGACGGAATGGATCGAGCGGGAAGGGGCGCTCGAGGTGCGGTTCTGAATCACAGGAGTGCACATATGCCGTACACGTTCAAAGCGCATGTCGCCGATGTCCGGATGCAGGTTTCGGGCAGGACGCTTCGCGCTGTTTTTAAGGACGCGCTCGCCGGCATGACCGCGCTCGCGAAGCCGCGCTCGCCAGGCGCGCGCGTTACGCGCGACATCGCGCTCTCGGCTCCGGATGCGACCGCGCTCCTTATCGATTTTCTCAACGAGGCGCTCGTACTCATGCTCACGCGGCGCGAGGCATACTCCGCGGTCGTATTCGAACACCTCGGCGAGCGCGGGCTTGTCGCGCGGCTCGCGGGGAAGAGTGTCGAAGGATTTGGCGAAGATATCAAGGCGGTGACGTATCATGAAGCCGCGCTCGCGCGCGCCCCTTCCGGCTTCTGGCAGACGACCATCATCTTTGACGTATAAATCGCCATGAAGGAAACAAAAAAACCGCCGCGCCGCGTCTTCGTCGGCATCAAAATGCCGGACGAGGTCGCTCGCGCGCTCGTCAAGCTCCAAGCGCGGCTTGGAGGTCTGCCGGTGAAGCTCATCCCGAAGGAAGACCTCCATCTGACTCTGGCGCCGCCCTGGCAGGAGACGATGGTCATTCGCGCTTCGCAGAATCTGCGCAAATTGCTCGCTAACGTGCCGATGTTCACGCTCACGCTGCGGACGCTTTCATACGGCCCGGACCGGTGGCGCCCACGCCTTGTGTGGGCGACGTGCTCCGACACCGAACCCGTCGTCGCCTTCAAGAAGAAGCTTCTCAAAGCGTTCGGCGTGCGCGAGCATGTACCTTTCACCCCGCACGTGACCGTCGCGCGTTTCGAGCTCCAGGACGAGACTGCGCCGCTCCGCATCCCACTCGATATCCCGCTCGATATTTCCCTATCGGTTGAGCGGGTGCAGATGTTCGAATCGCCGCACGAGGGCGGGAGCGGCTACAAGGTTCTCTACGACTTCCATCTTTCCTTCGATGGCCTGCCCCACTAAATCTCCGTGGACATCGCACGCCTTCAGAAGATCGAGGACTACCTGTGGGAGATACCGCAGGATTTTCGAGGCGATATGCGCGTGCCAGCGCGCATTTTCGCGACGGAGCGGCTGCCCCGCGACATCGCCAGCGACCGCTCTCTTGAGCAGCTCATGAACGTCGCGGCGCTCCCCGGCATCAGAGAGTACGCGCTCGCCATGCCGGATGTGCACGAAGGGTACGGGTTCCCGGTCGGCGGCGTTGCCGCTTTTGGTCTTGAGGACGGCATTATCTCGCCCGGTGGCATCGGCTATGACATAAACTGCGGCGTGCGGCTTCTCCTGTCCGGCCTGCGGAAGGAGGTTGTTGCGGCGCATACGCATAATCTCGCGCGTACGATATTCGCAGAAGTGCCGTCCGGCACAGGCCGCGGCGGAACGCTTTCGCTTAAGGATGAGGAACTCGACCTCGTGCTTGCACGCGGTGCGAAGCGCATGGCCGAACTTGGGTATGCGGAGGATGACGATCTCGCGCACATCGAGTCAGGCGGCGTTTTACCCGGCGCCGATCCTGCCGCCATATCCGTTCACGCGAAATCACGCGGACGCGACCAGCTCGGCACCATCGGGGCGGGGAATCACTTTGTCGAGGTTGGTTTTGTTGACGAAGTTTTTGATGCAAAAATGGCACACCGCATGGGTATCGCGCTCGGGCAGGTCACGGTGCTCATTCATACAGGCTCGAGAGGGCTCGGACACCAGGTCGCCACCGATCACATCCGCGCCATGGTCCGCGCGATGCCGAAGTATCACATTACGCTCCCCGACCGTGAACTCGCCTGCGCGCCCTTTAAGTCGCCGGAAGGGCAGGCGTATTTCTCCGCGATGAACGCCGCCGGAAACTTCGCGTGGGCGAATCGGCAACTCATCACCGCTCGTGTGCGACGTGCATGGCAGGCGGTGTTCGGAGCGGGTGAGAAACTCTCCGTCCTATATGACGTCGCGCACAACATCGCGAAGATTGAGTCATACGAAATTGACGGGAAGGTCGAGGGTCTGCTCGTGCATCGCAAGGGCGCAACGCGCGCGTTTCCCGGTCAGCCGGTCTTGATCCCCGGCTCTATGGGCACTGCCTCTTACGTTCTTGTCGGAGAGAAGAAATCGCTTGCGACGAGCTTCGGGTCAAGCTGTCATGGGGCTGGCAGAGCGATGTCACGCACGAAGGCTCGGGCGCGGATAGGAGCCAAACAACTTCGCGCCGAACTCGAAGCGCAGGGCATTGCGATCGCCGCCGGCTCGCGCCGCGGATTCACCGAGGAGGCACCGTTTGCGTACAAAGACATTGATGCGGTCGTGAGCGTTATCCACGACGCCGGCATTGCGAGCCGCGTCGCGCGGCTGCGGCCGCTCGCGGTCATGAAGGGATAGTCGGGCGGAATGTGTGCGTTCTGGCCCCGATGTGCTGAGGCGGCGGTTGCGGCGATGGAGACGATGCTATGATGAAACGTATGGAAACTACACCGCTGAAGCAGATTATGGACCTTACCGGGAAGACAGCTATCATTACGGGCGGCGCGATGGGCATCGGATACGGCATTTCCTACCGGCTCGCGGAAGCGGGTGCGAACGTCCTCATCGCGGACATGAACCAAGCCGCGGCGGATGCCGCGGCCGCAAAGCTTTCGGAAAAAGGATGGAAGGCAATGGCCGTCGCGGTCAATGTGGCGGACGCTCCTCAGGTAGAGCACATGGCCGCCTCCGCTGTCGGAGCGTACGGTTCCATCGACATTCTCGTAAACAATGCGGGTATTTACCCGAACGTGCCGGTGATGCGATTATCCCCCGAGGAGTTCGACAAGATCATTTCCATAAACCTCAAGGGCGTTTATCTGTGTACCAAAGCCGCCGCCGCACACATGCTCAAGCAGGGCAAGGGCGGCAAGATCATCAATATTACTTCCATCGACGCCATCCACCCTTCAATGGTCGGCCTTGCCACCTACGATGCTTCGAAACACGGCGTCTGGGGCTTCACCAAAAATGCGGCGCTCGAGCTCGCGCCCCATAAGATATGGGTGAACGCCATTGCGCCCGGCGGTATCCACACTCCCGGCACCGGCGCGGGTTCGATGACCAAGGAAGCTGAGGAGGCCATGAAGCCATTCATGGAAAAAATCCCGATGAAACGGATGGGAGAACCCGACGACATCGGCAAAGTCGCGCTTTTCCTCGCCTCCGACCTCTCAAGCTACATGACCGGCAGCCAGGTCGTCGTGGATGGCGGCGTGCTGCTTGCGTAACCGTTAGCGTTTGATTTTTCGGCGGAACGGCACGAACGCAAATCCCGGGAATTTCTGGACGCTGAAAGAGCCGTCAGCGTTTTTTATCTCGAGAAAAAGGGCGCCATCCTTTGGATAGACCATCCGGCCCCCGCTCGCCAGTTGCGCACGCCACTCTCCAGGCACTTCCACAAGCGATGCGGCCGCGATGATGCGGTCAAATGGCGCCCTGTCGCTATAACCGCTCTCTGCGCTCTCGCACAGCATTTCGGCGCGGTGCATGAGCGCGGGATATTTCGCGATGTTTTGTTTCCCGAACGCGCATAACTCCGGCACGATCTCGAATGCGTAGATACGCCCCCGAGGCCCGACGAGCTTGGCCAGAAGCGCGGTCGCCCAGCACGAGCCATAGCCGACCTCAAGCACGCGGTTTCCGCTTTGTGCCTGCAATCGTTCGAGCATGTACACGACCGTATACGGTTGGGAAATAGTTTGCCCGAAACCGATCGGCAAGGCAGTATCTTTATATGCATAGGCGCGGACATTTTCCGGAACGAAATCGGCGCGGTCAACCGTGGCGAGCGCTTGTGTGATCGGCGGAGAGCGCAGAACGCCGCTTTTTTCAAGCTCGGCAATGAGTTCATCCATGGAAGTAACTATAACTCCAGACGGTGAGCACAGTGCTTGCGTAATACCCCCAGGGGGTATACCATACGTCCATGGAGAACAGCAAAGACCTGAGCAAGAAGAAACTCGTGCGCCGACTTCGGATAATCGAAGGGCAGGTGCGCGGGCTTGCCGCGATGATAGACAAGGGCGTCTACTGCATTGACGTCATCGCGCAGACCTCGGCAGTGAAGCAGGGGCTCTCGAAAGTAGAGGATCTTCTTCTTGAAAATCATCTCCGGGGGTGCGTGCATGAACAAATGACTTCCGGGCAGACGGGGAAAGCCGTAGAAGAAGTGCTGAAAGCGTATACACTGAAGAGAAAATAAAGATGCAGACGAAAACCTACAAGGTAGAGGGAATGCATTGCGCCAGCTGTGTCGCAGTCATAGAGCGCGTGCTCGGGAAAACCTCCGGTGTGCGTTCCGCCGCGGCAAATGCTGCCGCCGGAACCGTAAAGATAGAGTTTGACCCGCATGTTGTTTCCGAAGCGGACCTGGCGAAAGCCGTTGGTTCCGTCGGTTATCGCCTCGTCGTGCCCGACTATGCGCCCCGCACGGCAAGCGCGGGCACGTTGGAGACCGTTTCAATGAAAGTGCTGGGCATGGACTCTCCCCATTGCGCGATGGTCGTTGACGGTGCATTGAAGAAACTGCCCGGCGTCAAGCAGACGGACTTAGACTTCGCGAATCAGCGGGCGAAAGTCGCTTTCGATCCGTCGCTGGTGCGGGTACAGCGCATATTCGACGTCATTCTCGACGCCGGGTATAAACCGATAGCCGAGGAAGGCAAAGTGGAAGACCTGCTCGACCACGAGAAGGCCGAACGGAAAAAGCAATTGCGGGTCCTCACCACGAAGCTCGTTGTCGGCGGCATACTTGCCGTGCTCATATTCCTCGGCAGTTTTCCAGAATGGTTCTCGTTCGTGCCCGGCATTCTTGCCGACCGATGGGTGCTTCTTGTACTTACCACCCCGGTGCAATTCTGGGTCGGTTCCCAGTTCTACAGCGGCCTGCGGCTCCTCGTGAAGTACCGCACCGCCGATATGAACACGCTCATCGCCATCGGCACGCTCGCGGCATACTTCTACAGCGCCGCCGTCACGGCCATCCCGTCGTATTTTGCGCAGGGAGGGCTCACGCCGGCGATCTATTTCGATACATCCGCCATCATCATCGTGCTCATCCTGCTGGGGAAATACTTTGAAGCCCTCATGAAGGGGCGGGCCTCGGAAGCGATACAGAAGCTCATCGGGCTTCAGCCAAAAACCGCGAAGATAGTGCGGGAGGGGAAAGAAGTCGAGGTATCCATTGCGGACGTGCGCGTCGGGGATTTGGTGGTCGTGCGGCCCGGAGAGCGGATCCCGGTTGACGGCGCGATAACGGAAGGGGAATCCGAAATAGACGAATCAATGATCACTGGGGAATCAATGCCGGTCCATAAAAAAATCGGCAGCTCGGTCATCGGGAGTACGATAAACAAATACGGAACGTTCACGTTCAGGGCGACGAAGGTCGGCGCGGATACGGTGCTCTCGCGCATCATAAAAATGGTGGAGGATGCACAGGGTTCCAAAGCGCCTATACAGCGGCTTGCGGACTTCGTTTCCTCCTATTTCGTTCCCGCGGTCTTTGTCGTTGCGGTTCTTACCTTCGCGGCATGGTATTTCTTCAGCCCGGTTCCGAGTGTTACCTTCGCGCTGGTTAATTTCGTCGCCGTGCTCATTATTGCGTGCCCGTGCGCGCTCGGTCTCGCGACCCCGATGGCCATCATGGTCGCGTCAGGAAACGCCGCCGGCAGGGGCATGCTGGTGAAGGACGCCGCTTCCCTTGAGATCGCCAACAAGATAAACGCGGTCATCCTGGATAAAACGGGCACGCTCACGCAAGGGAAACCGCAATTGACCGACATTGTGGCGTTCGGCAACGGAAGCCAAACGGAGGTGCTCACCTTCGCCGTTTCCCTGGAACAGCGCTCCGAACACCCGCTCGCACAGGCAGTCTTGCAGTACGCGGCGAGCGTGGACCAGAGATCGTCGCACCCGCTCGATGCCGCGATAGCGGCGGAAGCGAAGAGAGAGAAGATGCAGCCGTATGCGCTTGAGAATTTTGAGGCCATTCCGGGCAAAGGACTGCGGGGTACCTTGCGGGTCGGCCCCGCCTCCTCGCACATCGAGGCGTACCTCGGGAACCGGGCGCTTTTGGCGCATCTCGGCATTGCGCTTGCATCGTATGAAAGCGATATCCAGAAGCTGGAACACCAAGGGAAGACCGTTATGATTCTTGTCGCAGGCAAAAAGGTCATGGGCGCGCTTGCCATCGCCGACGTGCTGAAAGAAGAGTCCTTCCAGGTCGTACGCGCCCTTAAGGGGCAGGGTATCGAGGTTTGGATGCTTACCGGCGATAATGAACGCACTGCGCGGGCAATCGCGGAGCAGGCCGGTATAGATAATGTCATGAGCGAGGTTTTGCCGGAACAGAAGTCCCAGAAAGTGCGCGAACTACAGAACCAAGGGAAGATCGTAGCGATGGTCGGCGACGGCATCAATGACGCGCCCGCGCTCACTCAGGCGCATATCGGCATCGCGATGGGGGAAGGCACGGACATCGCGATGGAATCGGCGAACGTGACGCTCATGCGCGGTGACCTGCGGCTCATCCCGGAGATCATCACGCTTTCAAAGCGCACGATGGTCATCATCAAGCAGAACTTGTTCTGGGCGTTCTTCTATAACATCGCGTTCATTCCGGTGGCCGCCGGGGCCTTGTATCCGTTCTTCGGCATCCTGCTGAATCCCATCTTCGCGGGTGTTGCGATGGCGTTCTCCAGCATTTCAGTCGTAGGAAACTCACTTCGCCTAAGGACAAGTGTGCTATGATGAAGGCCATGGTTCCTCTTCCGGCAAAAATTATAGCGCCATTCGTTCTCCTGTCATTTTTGACGCTGGCATTCTTCGGTTTCACCGGCATGTCGTACGGCTCCAACGGACAGATGCAAGGGGACTGCCCGTTTTCCGCGGTGGGAACGTCGCTGTGCCCCCCGAGCGCCCTGCCGGGCGCGCTACACCATCTCTCCGCATACCAGTCGTTCTTGAACGTGCCGGTGGGTTCCGCGTTCGCCGCGCTCATCATCGGACTGCTCCTCATCGCCTTCGGCCTTTTGGCATACCGCATCCAGCCGCGCATACTCCCTGTTTCCGCGCGCGGCGCATACTGCACTCACGATCCCCCGGTCTCAGCCCGCACGTGGAAACTGACGCGCTGGCTCTCTCTTCTTGAGAACAGTCCCGCTCCGCTCTAAGAGCACTTAGGAGGCGATCCGCTTTTTGAGTGCTCCCGCTCGCGCCCGTTCGCGAGTCGTTTGATGTGCGTTCTATAAAACCCCTAATCTCATCACCATGAAATCAATCAGCATCATCTCCATTGTGCTCGTCATCCTCCTCGGGCTTTTCCTATGGGGATACGGCGGCAGCAAAGGGACCACAGCGTCAGTTCAGGGAGTCACCCAAACGCCCGCATCGGCAAGCGAGCTCACCGCGGCGGAAACCCTCTACGACTTCGGCACTATCTCAATGAAAGACGGCAATGTCACGAAGGACTTCACGGTGGAAAACACAACCAGCAAAGATATCGTGCTTTCCACGGTGGTCACGTCATGCATGTGCACCACCGCGTACGTCGTCGGACCGGATGAGAAAACGAAAGGACCGTTCGGTATGCCGGGCATGGGCTATACGCCTCCGGTAAATGAGGTCATGAAATCGGGAGAAACTCGGACGGTTCGCGTCGTCTATGACCCGAACGCGCACGGGCCTGCGGGCGTCGGCCGGATCGACCGGTTCGTCACGATCACCGACGCTACGGGAGGCACTCTAGAACTTGAGGTGAAGGCGCTTGTAACTCCGTAGTCGTGGCGCATCCCATTGAACCATGAAGCGTCTTCTCATTATCGCCGGCATCGTCGGGGCGTTCATTCTTGCGGTTATCGCACTGAAATTCAGTCCCGTGACAGCATCACTCATGTGGAATATGAGCCAGGGCGGAGCATGGCTCCTGCCCCTGGTACTCGTGTCATCGCTTCTCGACAGCGTGCACCCGTGCTCGTTCTCCATCCTGCTCATCACCATCGCGTTCCTCTTCGGTTTGCAGATGACGCGAAAAAAGATACTGCAGCTGGGGGGCCTGTATATCGCAGGCATCTTCGCAGCGTACCTCCTCATCGGGCTCGGCATCCTGAAGGTGCTGCACCTCTTCAATACGCCGCATTTTATGGGGAAGCTCGGCGCGGCGCTTCTCATCATATTCGGCGTCATCAATCTGCTGAACCGGTTCTTCCCGAATATGCCCATTAAACTCGTTCTGCCCTCCGTGGCCCATCGCCCGATGGCGGCGCTACTCGAGAAAACGTCCGCTGTCGCCGCGTTCGGACTCGGTGCTCTGGTCGGCATCTGCCAGTTCCCCTGCATGGGCGGCCCGTACCTCATGGTCATCGGCCTCCTGCACGACCAGGTCACATACCTCGCGGGATTCTGGTATCTTTTCCTCTACAATCTCGTCCTCATCGTTCCGCTCGCGCTCGTCCTGTGGGTCGCGGCGGACAAACTGATGGTGGAAAAGATGCAGGAATGGAAGCTTGCGCACATCGGGCGGGTGCGTCTCATCGCAGGCATCGCGATGATACTTATCGGCGTGCTTATCCTCGTCATCTAAGCCCATGATCATTCTCGCCACTCTCATCTCGATTCTTGGTGTTACCGCGCTTGTGTGGCTTGCGAGCCGGTTCCTCCCGCTTACCGTGTGCCCGATCTGCGCGGGTGTATTTCTCACCTGGGTGGGGCTCCTCGTCGCATACCTCTTGGACTACCCGATCCCGCAACTTATTCCCGCACTCCTTATGGGCGGATCGGTGGTCGGCGTCACCTCCCTTATGGAGAAGAGATTCACCGGTCCGGCGGGCACGCTCCTTACATGGAAGACGTTCTTCATTGTGGCGGGATTCCTCGCTGCATACGCCGTCCTCGAGCGGCTTTGGGGCGTGTTCGTCGGCGCGGCCGCGTTCCTCATCGTGATATCGTTCGTATTGCTCATGTCCTCGAACCGTGCGGGCGCGGCCGTCGATATCGAGAAACAAATGAAGGATTGCTGCTAGCCAACTCGCTATGGAAACCTCATCACACACGCTAGCGGACACCATTCGGCACTATTCCACGCCGCTTAGCATCATTGCCGCCGGCGCGCTCGTCGCGATGGCGATACAGTACGCGCCGCCGCCGGGCAGTACGGCGCCGGCGCAAGCGACCGAACTGGAAGAGTCGGTTTTGCCGCCTGCGGGAGTAGTATTGCCAATCACTTGGGGCGATCTCGGGGCGCGATTGGCGGAAGTTGGCGCGATCGATGTGGCGAAATTGGAAGCGCTGTATAAGGAGCGCGGAGGATTCTCGTCCGAGTACCGGAAATTACTGGAGAAAAACGCAAACGATGCCATCGTCATCACGAGCTGGAACGCGGGATATCTCCTCAACCTTTTCTGGGCGCTCGGACTTGCGAATAAAAATCCGATCCTGGAAGACGCTTCGGAAATGCTGAATCCGGTCTATGAAGGCGCTGGCAATTTCGCGTCAACGGGCGGTTGGACGCTCGCGAACGGCAGTGCGATGAGCCACTACAACATGCACGCGCTCGTGCTGCTTACCGCAGAACAGCAGGCGCTCGTTGACCGCGTGTCGCGCAACATCTTCCGGCCCTGTTGCGGCAATTCGACGCACTTCCCGGACTGCAACCACGGCATGGCCATGCTCGGTCTTCTCGAGCTCATGGCGTCGCAGGGCGTGAGCGAAGAGGACATGTACAAGATGGCACTCGCGGTGAATTCCTACTGGTTCCCAGATACGTACCTCACCATCGCAAGGTATATGCAACAGCGGAATGTCGCCTGGAAAGACGTCTCGCCGAAGGACGTGCTCGGCGCGAAGTATTCAAGCGCTTCCGGTTTCGCGAATATCTCCTCGCAAGTAACAGGATCGCCGCAGGGCGGCGGGGGATGTTCGGCATAACCAGGTTCGTCCGTAATGGGCCGGGTACGGTATATACTAAAGGAGTTAATAACCAACGCTATGATCAACACACAACACCTTCTGAAAGTAACGGCAGTGTGGGTAAGTATCGTGGACATCATCTGTTTCGCGGGAGTGGCACTGTTCCCGAACATCCGGCCGGCATTCATGCTGTATGGGCTTCATACCACGACCAGCTTGGGCGAGAATGTCATGACACTCACGACATTCGTTTCCGGTCTCGTGATATGGAACGTCATCGCATTTCTTGCGGTTGGATTGTTCGCTTATTTGTTCAATCGAATGCACGCTTAACGTCGCCGGAGTGGCAATAGATAACATTCCCTTCGGTCTGTGCGGGTCCGGTGTGTGGTGCCTGAACGAATGCCGAAAACGACTATGCAATACATTTGGCTCGTGTGGAGCTTGGCGCTTATCGCAATTTGGCTCGTTATTTACGCTCTGCTCGACACGCAGGAGAGAAAGAGAGAAATGCTTATTGTCAGCATATGGACGGCGCTTCTCGGCGTCACGGAACCGTTTTTCGTCCCGCTGTATTGGGCGCCGCCGTCATTGTTCGATCTTGCCCTGCGAACCGGGTTCGATATTGAAAGTTTTCTTTTTTCCTTCGGCATAGGGGGGATTGCGGTCGTCCTCTATGGCATGTTTTTTAGGAATCGTTGCGCTCCCGTATCGGCGAACGAGCGTCACCGGTCCCGTCACCGCTACCATTGGTGGGCTATCGTATCATCTCCGGTCATTTTCATCGTTCTGTTTTTTGCGACCGCGCTGAATCCGATCTATTCGGCGATAATCGCTATGACGGTGGGGGGTGTTGCCGCATTGCGCTGCCGACCGGACTTAAAAAAGAAAATGGCAACAAGCGCTCTTTTGTTTTTAGGGCTCTATTTCGTTTATTTTCAGGTGCTCATCATTCTTTCACCCGGGTATGTCGAACGGGTCTGGAACATGGAAGCCCTTTCAGGCGTCCTGATCGCGGGAATACCTCTTGAAGAGCTTCTATTCGCGGTCAGCTTCGGCTTTTTCTGGTCAAGCATTTACGAACACATCGCGTGGAAGAAGTTAAATTAGCGGGTGTATAATCATCGTACAGTAGTCGCATTATCGGTAACCAAAAACTAACATGATGGGATACGGGACAACATATGGGTATGGCTCAATGATGGCAGGGTTCGGCTCGTTCGGACTCATCACATGGCTCGTCATCCTCGTCGACCTCGTTTTGGTCGGCATCTGGCTCTGGCAGCAGATAACAAAGAAGTAGGACAGGTTCCGGGCGGCTACGAGACGATATTCGTCGGGGAGCCCGCCTCGAATTTCCGTATATTGTCCACGGTGGCGTCGAGGATGCGCTCGACGGCTTCTGTTGTGTTGAATGCCGTGTGCGGCGTCACGATGACGCGCGGATGCCGGATAAGATAGTGATTCTCAAGCGCCAGTTTCAGTCCCTCCTTGTTCGGGTGGGGAGCCGTGAGAAGCGCCGTTTCATCGGAAAGCGTTCCTTCTTCCTCAAGCACGTCCAATCCTGCGCCGGCGAGCGTGCCATTCTGAAGCGCGTCAATCAAGGCCTGCGTTTCCACCACTGCGCCGCGCGATGTATTGATGAGATACGCTCCTTTCTTCAGGAAATCGACATTTTCCCGATTGATGAGGTGGTGCGTGTGTTTGTTGTAGGGGACATGCAGGGAAACGATATCGGATGCCGCCAAGAGCTCGGGGAGCTCCGCATAGGAAAAGGCGTGTGTCCGGGCGAGCTCGTCATCGCGGCGCACGTCGAATCCGAGGACATTCATTCCGAAGCCGTTCGCCATGCGGATGGCGTGGATACCGATGTGGCCGCAGCCGACGATACCGATCGTTTTTCCCGCGAGATCAAAGCCGCGCAGATTGTCATGCGAAAAAGTGCCGGTCTCGCGCACGCGCTCGTCGGCGTCGATGACCCGCCGGGAAAGCGCGAGGAGGAGCGCGAAGGCGAATTCAGCAACGGTGTGCTCGCCGTAATACGGGACATTCGCCACCACAACGCCTCGTGCAGCGGCCGCCTTAAGATCAATATGGTCAAACCCCGTTGAGCGGGTCGCGATGAGTTTCAGTCCCGGGAACCGCTTGAGCTCGTCCGCACCGATGCGCGACTCGATGAACGTGCACAAAACCTCCGTATCTGCGTCCGACAGGTCCTTGAATGTAGCAAGGGGACCCGCATGAAAGAAGATGTCTTCATTCGGAAGCTTCGCGCGCACATACGACTCCTCCCACAGTTCTCCCGAGAAATAACGGATTTTCATGCGGCAACCGGGACCGGCGTCAGAATCGTTGCGAATAAAACTTCCGTTTCAGATACGGTCTCACGTAGCGGTCGAGACCCCAATGACCGGCGACGCGCCGGGCACTCATGAGGGCGAGCGCGAGTACCATGAGCGTAGGATTGACGCTTACCGTGCCGGCGAGCAGGAAGTTGAGATTCATGAAGAAGCCGAAGAAGGCGGCGGTGCCGACAAAGAGCCCGGCAAGAAGCCCGAGGCCGACAAGCACTTCGCCGACGGCGATGGCGTTCGACCAAGAAACGAGGTGGGGAAGTACGGCACCCTTCAAAAACGCGGCGTACCACATTTGGACATCAGGGTGGCATGCCGCCCCCGGCTGACAGAATTCCGCCGTCTTGCGGAGCGCCCCCTGGATAAAGCCGTTCATCGCGGCCCCGGCGCCGCTGCCGAACCATGCCGGATTGGTCACTTTTTCCCATCCGGCGATGAGCCACTCGTAGCCGACATAGAGGCGCACGAGGAACCAGAACGGAGCGCTTTTCGCGCTGGCGAGGAAAAAATGAGAGAACCGCGACTGCTCTAATGTGTAGTTGGGCATGCTGTTATAGTAGGGCAGATGGAAAAAAGCGAAAGCGGCGCCTGGGGAATACATACCCTCGAGTCATGTATCGACCGCACCACGATGTATCGGCTGGTGCTGTATTATGTGCTCGCATTATTCGCTTCGGCAGTGATTTTCAGCACCGTCGGCGCCTTGCCGTACGCGCCAGCAGAGCTTCTGTGGTCGGCGGGAGTATTCCTGGCAGCGTCATGGCTCGCGAATATGTGTTTCGCGCGGATATGCAGGGCGGTGACCAATGCGGAATCCGTCTATATCACGGCGCTCATTCTGGCGCTCATCGTGACGCCGACGACTTTCTCCGATATAACCGGTTCCTCCGTGCTTGCCGTCATCGCGGTGTTGGCGATGGCGTCCAAATATGTTCTCGCGATAGGGAAGAAGCACCTGTTCAACCCTGCGGCAGCTGCGGTGGTGATATCGGGATTTGTTTTCGGCCTACCGGCGAGCTGGTGGGCCGCAGAGCACCCCGTCCTCCTTCCATTCATTATCGTGGGCGGCCTCCTCATTGTGCGCAAATTGCGGACGTACGACCTCGTGCTTGCTTTCGCCACCGCTGCTCTCGCAGTTACCGCGCTTCTGTCATCCGATCTTCTTGCTGAAGTCCGGGCGTTATTCCTCGAGTCGGCATTTTTTTATTTCGGGTTCGTTATGCTTACGGAACCGCTGACCATGCCGCCGACGCGCGCGCTTCGCATAGGGTACGGCGCGCTGGTCGGCGCGTTTTTCGTCCCGGTCGCGCACATCGGTTCGTTCTATTTTTCTCCCGAACTGGCGCTTGTCACGGGCAACTTGTTTTCGTATATCGTGAGTCCGAAAGGTCGGTACATGCTTTCCTTCATCGGACGTCGTCCGCTTGCGAGCGGCATACACGAGTATCTTTTCCGAAGCGACCGGCCTTTGCGTTTCCGGGCGGGACAATACCTTGAATGGACGATCCGCACGCTGCAATCCGACGCGCGCGGGAACCGCCGCTTCTTCACCATCGCGTCGGCACCCGAGGACGAGACGCTTGCGCTCGGCGTGCGTTTTTATGAAAGGCCGAGTGCGTTCAAACGAGCACTGGCGAAACTCCTCGCAGGAGCGGTGGTTTCAACTTCTTCGCCTGCAGGCGATTTTACGATGCCCAAGGACACGCAGCGGAAACTCGCCCTCATCGCAGGCGGTATCGGCGTTACGCCTTTCGCCAGTATGGCGAGGCACTGCATCGCCGCGAGCGAACGGCGGGATGCAGTATTGCTGTACGCCAGCCGGACCTCGGCGGAGGTCGCCTATCAGGACGTTTTCGCGCGCGCTGCAGGGCTCGGCTGGCGCGCGGTCTACGCGGTTTCAGAAGAGGTGCCGGCTTCTTCTGGCGTGCGTACAGGGACCATAGATGCGGCGTTCATCAAAAGGGAAGTTGCCGATTACCATGAGCGGATTTTTTATATTTCAGGCCCGCCCGGGATGGTTGATGGCATCAAGCGTATTCTCCGTGGTCTCGGCATATCGCGTTTCTCCATAAAAACCGACTTCTTCCCGGGCCTTGTCTAGCATTGTCTCGAAGGGATGGTTTTGTTACTGTCTTTGTATCGCTGGCGGTGTGTAGGCATACGTCAGCGGCGTTCGGAGAAAATGCTTACACGAGGACGTGCAGTCATTTTTCCTCGCTCGCTGGCGTAAGCGTTGATTGCACGCTTTCGTTCAGCTCGCTCGGAGAACATGCGTGTGCGAAGACGCATCCGCATATTTCCTCGCTCGCTGGCGTAGCTCAGGTAGTTAGAGCATGGCATTCATAAAGCCAAGGTCGAAGGTGCAAGTCCTTCCGCCAGCACTTGAATTCAATGGGAAACTTACAAACTTGAACGTTTGTGTGGATGAACAATGGTTATAGTAATATCCTGTCATAAACTGTGTAGATGCCCATACGCCGTGAACTAGATCAGGATTTTTTTAAGAAATGGTCGCCGCAAATGGCGTACGTGTTAGGATTTTTTGCGGCTGACGACTCCATGCTAAAGAATCGTCGGGGTAGCCATTACATTGAATTCACGGTTACCGATAAAAGTGTCTTAGAACAGATACGGGAAGCAATCGGTTCGACGAATCGTATAGCAGAGCGGAAGCGGATTAGTAAACAAAAAGCAGTGTATCGCTTACAAATTGGCAGCAAAGAATGGTTTAAGGACTTGTCGTGTCTCGGTTTTATGCAAAACAAAAGTAAAAGACTTGCGTTGCCTGTTATACCCGCAAAATATTTTGGAGATTTTGTACGCGGATATTTCGACGGAGATGGGTGTGTGTATTTCAATCGCCTGAAATATGCGGACCGCAAAAATCCTCGCTGGATACTAATGACACTTTTCACTAGCGGATGCCAATTATTTCTCAATTCACTTTGGACCGAACTCAAGATTCGAGGCATCCACGGCGGTTCATTAAAGCGCAAAACACGTGGCTTTGAGCTTTGTTTCAGCCATAAAGACAGCGTTGCGCTCTACCGCGTCATGTATCATACTGGAAAAGCGCCTGAATTATGGCTGCCTCGTAAGCGGAGAAAGATCGAGGAAGCGATTCGGCAGTTAAATCTTGCGGTCGTGGTGTAGCCTGGTTAACACGTCTCCCTGTCACGGAGAAGATCGTGGGTTCAAATCCCATCGACCGCGCAATCAGCGAAATCCGGGGAACGGCCTATTTTGTGTTATGAGCGGGTTTCGACTCCTGACCAAGCCCGTCCCTCGCGCAAATAACCGTAGATTGGTTCAAAAATGGCTGTCCATAGGGCAGTCATTTTTGTTATAGTTGACGTATGAAAGGAGGACCCGAGGGACCAAAAAATAATACTGACAGGGTGCCGGAGCCAAGATTTCCTCAAAGAGCTGAAGAGATAGGGCGAATGTTTGCCGTAGATCAAGACATGCGGGGGAAAAGTCTTCAGGATGATTCTGTTTGGGATGAGGAAGTCGATAGCAAAAATACCGAGGCAATGAAGCAGATTGTCGCAGAGATTGGATGGCCGACTGTATCTAAAGTTGGCAAGGAGGCATCTCACGCCGCTTGGCTCTTGGTTCAGCATGCAGATCATGATCCAAAGTTTCAACAAGAGTGCCTCGCTCTGATGAAGCAGGAATCAGAGAGTGAAGTAAGCCCTGTCGATATTGCTTATCTCGAAGATCGAATACGAGTCAATACAGGTCAGGGTCAGGTATACGGAACGCAATTTCATGAGACGAGAGATGGGGAAGGCAACATTGTCCAATATGGACCCCGACCAATAGAAGATCCAGAACATATCGACGAAAGGCGGGCGAAAGTAGGCCTTCAACCACATGCCGAGTATTTAAGATCTCTCACAGAAAAGTATTATCCTCATCTGTTAAAGAAGGAATAAGAATCACATCTTTCTGACTCTCCCGTATCTTAGTTCCAACAGCGTCCACAAGATTGCGCAAAACAAGAAAGTCGGATCAACCCCGATCCCTTAGGAGGCCACGCAGACCGTAGAGCAGGATCGAAAACCAGATCAAAAACGAGCCAAGACCTACGACAAAGAACGTGGCTGCTATTTTGAAATATATTTCTGAAGGGGGGTGAGGACCCCAGATAAAGGAGAGGACCAAGCTTGCGCACCCTGCGAGACAGATGAAGAATATGCGTACAGTTAGCCGCTCCAACATACTACCGGTAACTCCCGTTCCCCTTGAGAGGTTGCTTGTCCTGCGTACAAGCAGTCCCGATCTCGTCAACAAGAGAGTGTGCAATCAAGAACGGCCGTACCGGTCCTCGAGGCGTTTGACGTCGTTCTCATCGAAGTTGCCGAATGCTATTTCAAGGCACGCAAGCCCGTCAGGGCCGCCGGTAATGCGATGCGCACAGCGCCGCGGGGTAAAGAAGGCATCGCCTGCCTTCGCGTGGGTGTCCTTTTCTCCGATGCGAATGACGCCCGAACCCTGCAAAACGCGCCAGAATTCGTCGCGGTGGTCGTGGGTCTGTAAACTGAAGGATTCCCCGGCACGGACCGTGACTATTTTTACAGTCGTTTTCTCATTCAGCGTGAAGCGTTCAAAATTGCCCCACGGGCGCTCCTCCTTCTCATAATGCGCGAGGCCTTCCATATGGCGATAAGTATACATATTTTTATTGAAAGTAGCGGAGTTATCCGCTACTATGCGCGAGTGCGATAGGTCCGAGCACATTCAGCAGTTGAATGTTCGAGCGAACGATCGCGGACAATCACGTTAGCCGAGATAGCTCAGTTGGTAGAGCACGTCCATGGTAAGGACGAGGTCGTCGGTTCAATCCCGACTCTCGGCTCCAGTTTCAAAGTCAGGTCAGTTTCGCCGTCAGAAAATTTCGCGGCGCGGAGCGCCGCATAGGGGGAATGCGCATTTCCGCGCGCTTCGCGCGCGTGAGGGAGGTTCAGAAATACAAAATCCGAAAATTTTTGGAGGGAGGATTTTTTGGAGGGGTAGTCCTCTGATTTTGCGATTTCATCAAGACGCGAAGCGTCCGAAATCCAATTCCTGACAGGTTCAACCCACGCGGCAGGGGCTCGTTCGAGACGGACGATTTGTTCCTCAATCGTCTTACGCTCGCTCATTAGCGAACGACGGCGGGACAAGTACTCTTCGCGCTCCAAATCCTCGGCGACATACAAGTCCGTTAGCCGAGCGTGCGTGCGGGAGATTGCCGCAGCCTTCTCCCGCAGATCTTGAACGGCCTCTGCCGCCGTTTTAGAGGCGTCAGTAGCATCTCTATCTATCAGTGCAGACAGTGGCGATACCCATTCTTTAGGCATAGCGTACTCGCCGAGAAGCGCCGAAAGTTGCGAATCCAATAATTCGCTTCGTATCGGCGCTTCGGTACATTTAACCGCTTTAGATTTCCGCGTACAGCGGTAATAGGTATAGAGGTGAATATTGCCGTTCTTTTGGTGTTTCTCTTTCTTCTCGGCCGTGATGCTCATACCGCAGGAGCAACGGAGTAAGCCGCAATACGGGCTCGGATCATCCTTGATGTCCGGCACGCGACCGCGACTGTGCAGAACGATATTCGCCTTATCAAAAAATTCCTTTGAAACGATAAGTTCGTGTTTCCCCTCGTACACTTCGCCCGCGTAGCGGAAGTGGCCGTAGTAGAACGGGTTTTGGAGATAGAACGAAATTTGCGAGATATGAATGCGACGGTTGCCTTTAGAAAGCACACCCGCTTCTTCAAGCATCGTGGCGAGACTGTCTAGAGTATCCTTGCCGGTCGCGTACCGCTCAAAAATTTCTCGGACTAACTTCGAGTTCTTTTGATGCTTCTTGATGGTCTTCGTACTCGGGTCATTTAGATATCCAAATGGAGCGAGGCCGGGATACATACCCTGGCGCGCCTTTTGCCGGAGCCCGCGCGATGTGTTCGCGCTCAACTGGCGGATATATTCGTTTGCCATACCGAGCTCCACCGACATCATCAGCACATTGTCGTTGGGGAAGTGTCCTCGGTCATGTGTTTGGATATGGCGAATGACGCCCTGTTGCAGAAACCATTGAATCTGTCCGCCGTCCACGGGATTACGCGCGAGCCGATCAATCTTCCAGCAAATAATCCCTTGCGCCTCACCCTTCTGTATCCGCGCCATCATATCGCCGAATATCGGACGGCCCGGCATCTTCGCCGAGCGTTTTTCTACGAATACCTCAACGACGTTGAGTTGTTCGCGCTCTGCAAGGGCACGAAGCTCGGCGTGCCGGCCTTCAATGGACAGCACTTGCTTGTCCTCAACATTGGTGCTTTTGCGGGCGTATAGAAAATATTTGTTCATAAATCTTGAATGGCCGTCCCGGTGCAACCAACTCAAGTCGCCTTGAATTGTCCGAGACGGCCATTAAAAAAGGCGACTTACTGAGTTGGTTGCGTTGTTAGTATATCATGCACTTACTTCGGTCTATTTCTGTATAATGTAGATATGAGCCTTGTTCAGTTCATAAACAAGGGAAACTTGAGAATTGCCCGCGAGAACATGGGCATTAGTCCACAGGCGGTGTCCAAAAAAATAACGGCATCGGGTAAAGATGTCGTCTCCGAATGGGAGGAGGGGACATCGTTGCCGACATGGTCTCAAGTGACGAAACTTGCTGCGTTGTATAACGTGCCGGAACTCCTATTCTTCACAAAAGAGAACCTTCAGAAAAATAAGGCCATACCCGATTATCGAATCGGAGCCGATCAGAAGAGCGACGAGAAGGTAAAGAAGTTGATCAATCTTGTAGTGACGAGACAGAAATGGATTGAAAGACAACTAAGAGAAGACGGGGCTCCGAAAAATAAATTGCAAGGTACTGGTAGACACCTATCATCGCCCAAACAACTCGCAGAATTCATCTCTGAGAGGCTGGGTATAAGTGTTGAGGAGATGAAAGATATATCCGCGCGTAAAGACGCTCTCGATTACCTAATCGAGAAAGCCGAAGAGGGAGGAATATTTGTCGGGAAGACGATCTCTTACCATCACATCAAGGTTGATGATATGCGCGGATTGTTTATCTCAAATGATTACTGTCCGTTTATTGTACTAAATCGCAAAGACGCATTGTCAGCGCAAATATTTTCTTTTGTCCACGAGTTGGCGCATTTTTTTAGAAGAAGTGATGCTGTTTCTAACTCGTTCGATTTCAGAAATACAGATAGAGATATAAATCCGGAGGAAGTCTTTTGTAATAAGGTTGCCGCTGAACTCCTTTTGCCGGAACGAGATTTCGTTAAGGATTCCTATGGAAAGTCTGATATTGATGCAATTTCAGATCTCTATAAAGTTAGTCCGCTTTCGGTTTTTTACCGCCTTAAAGAACTGGGTAAAATTCGTAGTGATCTCCAATCTAGTTTGGAGCGGGAAATCCAAAGAGAAATGGAAGAAAATCTGCGAATCAAAGCAGAAAAAGATAAATCAAAGAATGGGGGCAATTATACAAATAACATGCGAGATTCGAACGGCTCGCTATATAACCGCATCGTCCAGAACTCCTACTTAGACAATAGGATCGGCTATGTAGAGGCGGCTAACCTACTTAGGTTTTCTCCTGAAATGGTATGAATCCCTCAGAAGATAAGAGGGTATATATCTTGGACACCAATGCGCTGATTCAGTTTTCACTGTGGTTGCCTATAGATCTGAATAAATTCTTTTGGGCAAAGTTTGAAGAGTCGCTCAGCAGAGGAGAATGGGTCTTGTTGGATGTTATGGTTGATGAAATAAAATTCGGCAATGATGGATTGAAAAAGTGGTGTGAGAAACAAAAACAAAAAGGGCTGATGCGAAGCATTACTGACGACCATCGCAATCGTGGGGCTGAAATCAACAACACTTACAAAATGATTGATGATGTCACCGGCAAGTCTACCGGTGACACGTATCTTATTGCCTATGCCGAATCAAACAAGCTCGTGGTGTTCTCACGAGAAGCTCCACGGAAGGGTAATGGGGATTTGTATAAAATTCCCGATGTCTGCAAGGCACTTAAAGTTGAACAAATATATAAACCGAGAGAATTTCTTGAAGCCATAGGGTATAGGAATTAATAGGGAGCTTCGCTGGTTTCAGACCCGCCAGCGAAGGGGCTGGTGCGCGAACGAGAGGGAGGGTCAAGCACACTACGGGTGTATTGCATTCCCCTCCAAAGAATCCTCCCTCCAAAAATTTTCGGATTTTGTATTTCTGAACCTCCCTCACGCGCGCGAAGCGCGCGGAAATGCGCATTCCCCCTATGCGGCGCTCCGCGCCGCGAAATTTTCTGACGGCGAAACTGACCTGACTTTGAAACTGGAGTCTGTATTAAAGCACGCTAGAACCTATTTCGTCCAAAACCAGAACCAATGATATCTCGCGCCTCGCGGACTCGGCGCTCACCGCCCGCTCGCAGATTCGCGGGCTCGCCGCCGCGGACGGCGACCCCGCTCCTTACAGGAGCTGTACACCTTTCGCATTCCGCAGACGGAACGCGCAAGGTCCTCGGATGTTCCGCGCTCTCGCATCCGAGCCCTGTCCGCGCATTTCTCTCTTCTGTCCGGTTAGGATTCGCGGGGGGTGTTCGGAATGCATGGAGCGGCAGGGCGAGGGTTTTAGGGGTATACTCGTCCCATGCAATTACTTGGGCACGATCCATTTCAAGAGAATATTTATCCAAAAGAGATAGATTATCAGAAGGTTATCACCTCTGCGAGTAAATATGCTGATATTTTTAGAGGGAGAAAAGACCAGCTTATTGCGGTTCTAACTGGTTATGAAACTCATCATGTGGCGCATGATGAAATTGAAAGGTCTATCGATTTGTTACAGCATTTGGAGGAAAATAAACAATATTTTGTTGAAAGAGTTAATACAATCGTTTCTTTCCTTCCAATTAATCAACCGCTCTATGCACTTACTTGTTTTGGTATCGTGCCATCGTTAATGGCTCAACGAGTTTTCGTTCGTCCTCCAATTATTGCATCAAACGTTTTTAATTCACTTGCAAATATTATTTCTCTAAGCACGTTTGTTCCAAATTTACGTATATCGAATGACTCTCGCAAAGCATTCATCTTAGAGCACTCAAAAGGAAAAAAAATTGAAAGAGCCGATGTTGTCATTTTTACAGGCAAGACTGAAAATGCAGCCTCCATTCAACCCATCTTTGGAAGAAATGTTTTATTCATTGGTAACGGAGCAAGTCATAATCCAATTGTTATTTCCAAGACCGCAGAAATCAATAAAGCTGTTGAAGCAGTCTTAGAAGTTCAACTCTATAATCAAGGAGGTGATTGTGCTGCTCCTAACGCAATTTTGGTTGAGGAACCGGTTTATAATATCTTTCTTAATAAATTGCATAAGGATTTAAAGAAAGTCCATGTCGGAGCATATGCCGATCCAAAAGTATTTGTTGGACCACTAAGTGAGAGAAAACATCTCTCTGAAATTGAAGAGTTTTTATATCGACATAAAGAATGGATCGACCCGGAGACTCCAGGCATTATACGAATTAAAGACAATATTCTTGAACCGACCATTATTACAAAACCATTGGCAACCGGAGGTAATTATAATGAATTGTACGCACCAGTATTTGTGATTCAAAAGTATGAAAATGATGACACACTAGCGGCTTACTTTGAGAATGCTGCTTATGCCCCTCACGCCGGCTACGTTACTCTTTTTGGAGAAAGTCAGTATGTAGATCAGTTAATAAGCAAGTCACACAGAAATGGAAAGATTCTCCATGATGGTTCGACTATTGTGAAAAATACTCATCTGCATGCATATGGCGTTGAACGAGGCACGAAACCCTATGGTGGTTATGGCAGTGGAAGTTCTTTTATTGCATACAAGGGTTATAAAGAAACTAAGCCGACGTTACCTCAGCGAGATATTTTTGAAAATCTTATTTTGCCCAGAAAACACAGTTTTTAATCAAAATGCCTTTCGAACTAGATGCCAGTGAAAAGAAAATTTGGACATGGGGTTCTGAAAATGACGTGCCCCACCAAGTCCTCGTTAATGCGTTATTGATTGCCCGCCAATCTTCTTTAGAAAGGTTCGTTGGTTCTTTTTTGAGAGAAAATATTGCGAATATCCTTGATCATTCCAGAACGTTGACTCTCGCTGATTGGTTGCACGAACATAATTACTCTCGGGATCTGAGCTTGCTTAATTGGGACATGAAGAAGACGAAAAATGTGATGGTAGTATCACTTGCTAAAAATAAATTGTTATTTTTACCCGGTCAAAAAGTTCCACTACAGAGATTCTACCTTATGGGTACTCCTGTTTTGAATACCGACAATAACATATCTCAAGTCTCCTCTATTCTCGAGATGTTCGATCTTCTCTATAACGAAGCAATAAATGAACCAGGAGACTGGGACATGTTCAAAAAAGATTTAGTAGAAAGCAATGCAAACCTCTTTCTGGCCATGCTGTTGAGAAAAATATATACCGAACAATCGGAAAACAAATTACCCCGTCAAATTCTTCTTGAGAATCAGTTAAATAAGGATGAAATGTTGGTATTCTTTGAACAATGGAGTATATACGGCCATTTTTTGCACCCTACTCCAAAGTCAAAGACAGGTCTTTCTCTCAGTGATCTGTTAAGGCTTTTGCCGGAAGCTCATGCAAAATACCAGTTATATTTTGGAGCATTGAGAAAAGATAAGGCACGATTTATGTCAATTTATGAAGACTCCGAGTCTTTCTTTCAAAAATTGTTCGGGCAGCTCTACCAGAAGGCCGGACTCTTAATAGAGGGAAAGGGATTTGATGCCGAGGATTATTATCCAATTCTCATTCATCCGTGGCAGTACGAGAATTTTCTTCTGGAAAGAATCGGAAAAGAACTTGCTCGACAAGATTTCTTCCTACTCGACGATATCAGAGTGATGGCGCAACCACTCATCGCTTTTCGAACAGTATTCGCGTCTTTGCAGGACGTCTATTTTAAACTCCCGGCTAACATACAAGTGACGAGCGTCAAAAGAACGTTATCGTCTAAGCCATGTCATAACAGTGTTGTTCTATCGAAAATCTTGAAGACGCTCAAGGAACAATCCGGTCTTCCATACCCATTTGATGTCCAGCTCGAAGTGGCGAGTCTTAGATTGAAAGAGGATTATGCGTCTTGTAAGAACCTAAGCATGATTGTTCGAGAAAACCTAAATCGTTATATTGCACCAGACAGTGTAGTTTTGCCAGCCTTTGCTCTTTTTGAGAATTCAACACAGGATAAAGAAAGAAGTATCATTAATGATTTAGTTGAGATTTTTTCAAAAGGCCAACATATCTCTGAGGGGAAAGAATCGGTGCTATCTTTTTTCGGAGGTTATATCAAACTACTCTTACCTCCGGTATTAGATTTATTATGTAAGTATGGAATTGGGCTTGAAGCCCACCTACAAAATTCAATCATTGCCTTTAAAGAAGGGAAACCCGATAAATTTATTTATAGAGATCTTGACGCGGTTAATATTTGTACTAAGAGATTCGACAGGCACTCTTTCTTGAAGAATGAGTTTTATCCTGATTCTTGGACCGTGTCTGGTAATGTATCTTTGGCTCAAGATAAAGTGATGCATTCGCTAATACATTCCAATATCGCTGAAATGATCAATTACATAAGTTTGAATTACGGTCTCGAATGCGCTACTCTCTGGGGGTTAGTCGCGGGGGAAATAAGTGCCCATCTAGTTCATCTTTCAGCGGACCCCTTTTTCAAGAAAGAAGCAAAAGAAGATCTCGATTATTTCTTCAGTGAATTTACAGAACTCAAATCCCTTTTACGAATGAAATTACGAGGGGAAACCAATAATTACATCCATGTGCGAACTACAAATCCTCTCTCAACGACTAAATAGTTAAAAGAAAGAAAAATAACATGGCAATTATCGCTTCAACAACATTAACAACAAGATATGGCGACTTTGACGTGAGATACCATCACACAAAGGATGGAGATGGGCTTTCTGTCACGACAGGAGAATTTGAGAAAGGAGAACCGCTTTTAAGAATACATTCCTCATGCCTTTTTAGTGAATCTTTTCATTCGATTACTTGTGACTGTGCAACACAGCTTCAAGAATCTCTGAAACTTATTGGCAATGATAAAAACGGTGTGGTGGTATATCTTTTTGATGAGGGTCGTGGAGCAGGATTGATTACAAAAATAAAAGCGATGGAGCTCGAGAGAAAGGAAGGAATTGATACAGTGGAAGCCTTTGACAGGTTGGGTTTGCCGCCAGACTTGAGAAGTTATCAGGTGGCGTTACAGATACTAAATGACATTGACATGAGCAAAGTACTTAAGTTGATAACAAATAATCCGAATAAAAAAACAGTCCTAGAAAATGCTGGGTATAAAATATCTAAGATTGTCGGATTAAAGCTTGATTTGAGTGAATCCGCTAGGGACTATCTAAAAATGAAGAAAGAAAAACTTGGACATAAGTATATAGATATTGATTGATTATGCTCACTCGTAAAGAGTTCGAATATTTAGTTGAATCAACTTACAAAAATCTCGCTGAAGAATGTTTCGGCGGACTTTATTCGTATTGTTATCAGACTGGTAGCTTTATATACGGAGGTGGTACACCTGGGAGAAGCGATCTAGATATCACAATTCTCTTTAAAAATTCAATCAAATATTTTCCAGAACGGGAGTTCGAAGTTCGGATTAAGAAATTCGTATTGGGCTATCTCGACCTACATTTCAAGATGGGGTATATGCCTGACACCACCTTTCCAGGAGAGTATGTCACGGAAGGAATGTTCGCGGATGCAATTGCCGGTAGGGGATTTCATGTCAGTGAAGATAATAAACTGTATTTGCCAAAAGCCTCTCCAGAATATTATTTAGCAGATCCCGAGAGGTGGTTTCGGGCATGGTTAAGCCAATCAGCTTTCTGTAAATTCTTGACTGGTGATCAAGACGCGTTTAAGAAAAATAAAATAAAAGGTTGGGACACTATTTTAAAGTTTGTTCTCAAAGACGTTGGAAGCGAACAAATTGACATAACAGACATTTTTAATCTTCTTAGATCTTTCGGCGTCCATAAAGATTATTATAATTTTGTGACCATAGAGACTCCTTGGGTTATTGAATCTTTAGATCAACTTGCCAGACTCGGGTTTTTAATAAGAGACAATGGAGAGCAAATAAATCCAAATAAGGAGAAATTGAAAATATGGGAAAAGGAATTGGCCCGTGCGATATCATCGAGATCAATTAGAGATGCAGAATTCATTTTTGATTTAAACAAGACCATTTTGATGGCAAAATACGCTAGCGATACATGGATTGAAATAATGAGCAAATCCAAGTCAAACCAATAACATCCTTTTATAGATATCTTGTTTCATATATACTGGTAGCATGGCCTTGATGGACACGGTACGCGCAGAGAGACTCGCGAAGATTGCTCGTCTTAAAGAGGCGGGAATGGACGCATATCCAGCTCGAGCAAGTCGCACACATACCATTGAACAGTTTCTTGAGAACCATGAAACGCTTCAAGGAAATAGTGAACAAGTCATACTTGTCGGACGCGTGATGTCAATACGAGAACATGGAGGATCAGTGTTCGTAGATATTTTTGATGGGACGAAAGGACAGTGTTATGTACAGCGCAATAAGCTCGACGAATCATCATACGAACTTTTTACAGCTACGGTAGACACCGGTGACATTGTTGAATTCGCTGGTCTTGCCTTCATGACCAAGCGCGGAATGCCGTCCTTGGACGTGACCGGGTGGCGCATGCTCACCAAGTCTCTACGCCCCCTTCCAGACGAGTGGTTCGGGATTAAGGATGAGGACGAACGCTTCCGTAAGCGTTATCTGGACATCCTGCTCACCAAGGATCTCGCGGAGCGTATTCGTCGACGTTCTAAGTTTTGGAATGTTATCCGATCGTATTTTCTGGACAGAGACTTTGTTGAAGTAGAGACGCCCGTATTAGAGACGACAACCGGCGGTGCCGATGCGCGCCCATTCGAGACGCATCACAATGCGCTGGATATGGACGTGTACCTACGCATCTCGGCCGGCGAGCTCTGGCAGAAGCGGCTCATCGTCGCCGGTCTGCCTAAGGTGTTTGAGATTGGCCGCATCTTCCGCAACGAGGGGATGTCAGCGGAACACCTGCAGGATTACACCCAGCTGGAGTTCTATGAGGCGTTTAAAGACTATGAAGCCGGGATGGGAATGATTACCGACCTATACCGCACTGTCGCCGATAAGGTCTACGGTAGACAAACCTTTTCGATCAAAGGATTTGATATTGATTTGAGCAAAGAGTGGGAGACGTACGACTTCTGTGCATTGATGCAGAAGGAATATGATCTTGACCCACTTGACGAAGGTGCTAATTGGGCGTCTGTGCTTATCAAAAAAAATATTTCGTTTGAAAAAGGAGTTGGCGTTGAGCGTTTAGTAGATGTGGCATGGAAACAGGTTCGCAAAACCTTGTCGGGTCCCGGATTTCTCATCAACGTGCCGGTGTACATGGAGCCACTCGCCAAGAAGAGTGCGAAGAACCCGCGCGTTGTAGAGCGTTTCCAAGTTATGATCGCAGGTTCTGAAATGGGAAAAGGATTTAGCGAGTTGAATGACCCTGTTGACCAGGCCGAGCGCTTCGAGCGCCAACAGCAGTTGCGCGAGGAGGGTGATGAAGAGGCGCAGATGCTAGACGCTGAATTCGTCGAAGCACTTGAATACGGAATGCCGCCCGCGTTCGGCTTTGGCGTCTCAGAACGTTTATTTAGCTTTCTCGAAGGAGTTTCGGTTCGTGAGGGACAAATCTTCCCCTTGATGCGCCCACGCTGAAAAGTTAAATTGAATAGTTTCGTGTTATATTTCCTTACGCGCCCATAGCTCAGTTGGTAGAGCGTCTCCCGTTTAAGGAGAGGGTTCCAGGTTCGAGTCCTGGTGGGCACACTTGTAGACTGAATGTATCTAAACGGAAATTGCTCTTTTTATAGTGTCGTGTATTCAAAAATCTGAAAGGGAGTCCTCGCGTGCGCGCACGGGTGGGAGGAGTGCCGTGTACTCACGGCACTCTGGGGCAAGCATTTGCATTCAGCCTCGGGCTGTTTCCGCTAGGAGCGTCCATGCGCTTGGACGAACTCCTCCCCAGTCGAAGTCACTGAAAGTAAAAAGCGGAAGCGACACCACTCACCGCACTAATGAAAACGAGGAAGGGGGTTGTGCGAAGGGCGGACTCCGAAGGAACGAGGAGGAGCCCGAGCTGGGGGAAGGATGCCTTCCTTCCCCCAAACAAGAGCCGCCCCGAGCCAGCGCCGAGCACGGCGCAGTGGCGAGGAACAGGCGGCACAAAGGAACAAGGAGTTCGTAGCCCTAGCGGAAACAGCCCGAGGCGGATGCCGAGGGTGAATCTCCCATAGCAATGGACGCACTGAAACGGCTCAAACAGCCAGAGACCATTCTGAATGAATTTGCATT
>Ga0209210_1000823_pt1 | contig 29392 bp, 34 predicted proteins | sample RifGroA1_FD_183991 | JGI IMG/M metagenome (GOLD analysis project Ga0209210, IMG submission 183991) | Contaminated groundwater microbial communities from Rifle, Colorado, USA - Rifle Groundwater A1 (SPAdes) (version 2) | ecosystem: Environmental > Aquatic > Deep subsurface > Groundwater >...
TAAAGATAACGATCAATCGTCTCAGGCAAACGAAAATCCAGAGAGCCCTGTTCAGACCGGGGGGTTCGTAGTTTCCGGAGAGCCGGGCAACATACCTGACCCCGACCAATCTCCGCAACCAATACAACCTGATCCACTAAGCGCCCAACCAACTCCGCCTCCGCCAGTTCCACCTATCGAATCTGCAGTGCCGCCTGCAGCAGGCAGTGATTTACAGTCGGATTTACAGTCAACGGTAGTTGCTGCGACGGGCACAAATTTAGCCGGTAGCCTGGACACTGCAGCCTTGCCCCAAGATAACCCACTTGCTCCTCAAGAAACAACTTTACCAGCAGCAGAGCAGCAGCCGGATCCAACACCCTTTACACCTCCGCAATCGCCGCTCGGCGGTGCACCCGCTCCAGATGCAAATCCCGCAGGCGTCCCCCAACCGCAGGGAACTCCACCATCGCAAGGAGAATCAAAGGCGGGGAAAATGAAATCTCTTATTATTGTAGTTGCTGTATTTATATTGGTGGCGATATTAGCAGCGGTCGCCTGGTACTTCATTTTAAATAAAGGCCAAACTCAAGAAGACAATACAACCACTGATACTCGTCCGATTGAACTTCCGTCTTCGCCTTCTCCTAAAACCAGCGGTGGGTTCGGCGATTTGCCAAGCCCGACCCCGACCCCGGAAGCAACCGCTCCTGCTGATATCGAAGAGGGAGATTCCCAACTTTAGACAACATAGCTTAACAATTGCTAAAATTTACTGATAGTCTATGGCTCTCACAGATATCTTTAGCCGTTTTCTTAAAAAAGAAACTCCGCAAGAAACCAACTTTCTTTCCCTTTCTCTCGCTCCCGATCGAATTCTGGCATCCGTTTGGGCTCTTGAGGGAGAAAAAGTAGAAGTATTAGGTTTTGCCAGAAAATCATTTCAAAATGTAGATAGCATAATTCATCAGTCGGCAGTAGCCATAGATGATGCGGCTGAAAAAGCCAAAAGCGATGTTTCCCAAGTGGTCTTTGGTCTTTCCAGCAGTTGGTTTGACGAAGGCAAGATTAAAAAAGACACCACCAAGCTTCTAAAAAAACTTTCTCAAGAATTGGAACTTGATGCCCAAGCTTTTGTACCCATTGCCTCCGCAATTAAAAATTATTTGAAATTCGAAGATGGAATCACACCTCAAGCAGTTTTGGTTGGAATCTTCAGTGATTCTTTTGAAGTTCATTTGCTTAAAAACAATGAAGTTGAAAAAACTCTAAATTCAAAAAACAAACCGACACTCGAAAAAATATCCGCTCTTGTTAAACAGCTGGGAGAAGATAAAGATCTGCCTGCAAAAATAATAGTTTTTGGTATTCCGGATGATTCACGGCTGGCAGAGGAGATAGGAAAATATGAATGGAAAGGCACCTTTGTTAACAAACCTAAAGTCCAGTTTCTAAAAAATAGGGAAGTATCAAAATCTGTAGCTTTTGCTCAGGCAACAGATGTGCTGGGTCATGAATTATCTACTACCGAAGCACTGGGAACCCTTGCGCCAAGCGATCTAGAGGATGTTGAAATTAAAAAAGAAGGGCCAGAACCGGATAGACTGGGTTTTATTGAGGGCGAGGATATCTTGAAGATCAATGAAGTTTCAGCTAAGGTCGGGGAAACATCTGGTCCTCAAAGCCGTGAGGAGTTAGCAGTCGAAGTTGACGAAAATGTTGAAGCAACAGAACCGACCGCAGTAGAATTAGAACCCGAACAAAAAGCAAAAGTAAAGGGAAGTCTTGTCGAAAATATGGCAACTCTGGCTTGGGTTGCTAAATTATCAAATATTTTCAAAGGGCCAGGACTCGTTAAAAAAATTGGCATCGGTCTTGGTGCATTTGTAGTTCTTGCATTGGTTGGCACGCTTATTGCAGGCAGATTTATTACGAGCGCAGAGGTTGTGATTAAGGTCAATGCTAAATCTCAAGAGGAAAACTTCAATGTCGATGCAATTATAGGCGCGTCATCAGATTTCACAAGACAGCAAATTAACGGTCAAGAAATTGTAGGGGAAGCCAGCGGCAGCCGCAAGGCAGTAACTAGTGGAACTAAAGAATTGGGCGAGCCAGCCAAAGGTGAAGTAACCGTTTTTAACTGGACAACATCACAAACGTCTTTTTCTAAAGGAACAGTCATTATTTCTAAAAACGGTATTAAATTTGAGCTCGATGGTGAGGTGTCCGTCGCTTCAAGAAGTGCTTCTACACCCGGGGAATCGAGTACTTTGGTAACTGCAGTTGATCTCGGTTCCAAAGGAAACTTAGGCGCCGGAACAGATTTCACTCTACAAGAATTTGATGAGTTGCTTTATTCCGGAACAAATGATAATGCCTTTTCAGGCGGAGATGAAAAAAAAGTAACTGTTGTTTCACAGGAAGATTTGGATAAGCTGGAAGAATCATTGCTTGAGTCGCTCAAACAAAACGCTACATCAAATCTTAAAGAAAAGCTTGCTGGCAAAACTTTTTCAGAAAGTAGTATAGAAGTAAAAATAGTTAAAAAAGATTTCGATAAAAAGTTGGATGAAGAAGCCTCCTTGGTTAATCTTGATATGGATGTTGAAGCAACAGCTGTTGCTTACAGCGAAGACGAACTCAAACAATTGCTGGCCGAAAGTGTTAAAGAAAATGCTCCCGAAAACTTAGAAGCCAAAGCAGAAGATATTAAACTGTTGAACGTTGATGCTACCGGCACGACCAGAGGTTTAAATTTAACAGGAAGTTTTGAAGCAAAATTTATCCCTAAATTTGACGAAAATGATCTTAGGGAAAAAGTGATGGGCAAAAGCGTCAAAGAAACAAGGGAGACAATCAAAGGATTGCCGGAAGTAGTTGATGTTAATGTAAACTTTTCGCCGAGCTTTTTCTTTACAAATTCCCTGCCGACTAGTAAAGAAAAAATCAGCTTCAAAGTAGAATCGTAAATAAATGTCACTGGAAATTTACTCCAAAGATCCGCCGACAAGATTCCCTTCAGAAAAAAAAAGTAAAGACAGCTACTTCTTTGCATTCATTTCGCTGGTGGGTTTAGCGGCAATAATTTTTGCTGCATGGCCTTTTTTGGTCTGGCAGGTATCTACTGCTCCCAGATTATCAACTGGCGTGGAAGATGCTCCGATTCCCGAAGCAAGAGTGTTGTCTGCCAAAAGTCCTAATTTGGAAAATATCCAAGTGGTTGAAGATGCTGACGGATTCTCTTATTTTGTGCCGACTAATTTATCCCAAAATAGCTCAAGTAGCGAAAATCGCCCGGAAAAATTTTCAATTTCTATTCCCAAACTTAATATTGACAATGCGGTTGTCAAAGTAGATAGTCTGGATTTTAAAAAAAACCTCTCGCATTTTCCCGGAACTGCTCTTCCCGGTGAAGTCGGTAACTCTTTTATCACCGGCCATTCGGTTTTGCCGCAATTTAACAACCCCGAAGATTACACTAAAATATTTACCAAGCTTTCCGATCTGGAAATTGGCGACAAAATCAAAGTCGAAATCGAAGGCAGGCAACTTCAGTACATTGTTCAGTATTCCAAAGTCGTCAACCCCCGTGACCTTTCGGTCCTCGCCCCAATTTCCCAAAACGCCAAAAACCTTACTCTCATGACCTGCGTGCCACCGGGGACAAACATCAAAAGACTCGTCGTAATTACGAGCCTGATCTAGTTTAAAAATCGTCCCAATTGTCTTGACACAATTTGTCTTGACACAATTAACATATGTGAGTACAATGTAATTACTATGATAACTACATTAATTTCAATTGGGAACTCAAGAGGAATCAGAATACCAAAACCTTTGCTTAGCGAAAGTGGTCTTAGCGATGAAGTGGAATTACAAGTCAAAAAAGGTGAGATACGAATTTTAGCAGCACCCGCAAAGAGTCGATCAGTACCATCAACGTTACTCCTATCAGAAAAAACTCTTGCCACAGATTGGAACCGACCGGAAGAGGACAAAGCGTGGGGAAGTTTGCAGTAGGTGAAGTTGTCCTCGTCTCTTTCCCTTTCTCCAATTTGCAAGGTCAAAAGATAAGGCCAGCGTTAGTTTTGGCAAAAGCTGAACTCGATGACATAATTTTGTGTCAGATTACTTCCAAATCTTATACTAGTAAGCTTGCGATTCGCATTAGATTGGATGATTTCACAAAAGGTAGTTTGCCGGTTGTAAGCTACGCGCGGCCAAACAAATTGTTTGCTGCAAACTCTTCAATTATCAAAAAAATCGCAGGTCAACTAACTCCTGTTGTAACCAAGTCAATCTTAATAAGTGTGCGTTCGCTCTTCACACTTTGATAATAGGTTTCAACATTACAAATCAGACCAACCGGAATTCTGGACAATTAACCATTTACGATAAACAATTAACAAATGATTCTTGGCATCGATCTTGGGCAAAGGACAACCGGCCTGGCAATTTCCGAAGGGGAATTGGCAACTGCTCATTCCACAATCACCCATAAAACATTAAGCGAGGCGGTTTCTAGAGTTGTTTCAATTTGTGATAAATTGTCCGTCGATAAAGCAGTCGTAGGTTTTGTAGAAGGTAAAGATAAAATTTATTTTGAAAAATTTGCCAGTCTCTTGAAACATCAATTAACAAATCTTGAAATAGTCATGTGGGACGAAACTCTAACGACTAGACAAGCAACTGCTACTATGATTAAACTCAATGTGCCAAAAGAGAAAAGACGCCAAAAAGAACACGAATTTGCAGCCAGTATAATTTTACAAAGTTATTTAGATAGCCAATGATTAAAAAAATTTTCGCTCCTGTCCAGGCTTGGATACTACTGCAGGGAAAATGTGTCGGCTGCGGCAAAAGCTTAACTCTTGCTCAAAAATTTGAGCGCCGTGATAATAGCCAGCAAGTTATATGTTCGTGTGGCCGGATTTTCATTTTTGATAAAAGAAACGGAAGGTACCGAAGGGCGCTTCACCAAGAAATAATTTAATGTTGAAAAACAAAAAAAGATTAATTATTTTTGCAGCTCTTTTTGTTTTGTTAATAGTAACTCCGGTTGTTGCCAATCTCTATTATAAATTTTTACTAAAGCCGGTTTCTACTAATTCCCAGGAAGAAAAAATTTTTGTGATAACTCCCGGAACAGCGGTTGTTGATATAGCTCAAAATTTAAAAAAAGAAGATTTAATTAAAAACCAGATTGCTTTCAGATTTTTAGTTTCCCGAATGGGAATCGGCAAAAATATTCAGGCTGGTGATTTTCGCCTTTTACCTTCAATGTCATCCCGTGAAATTGCTTCGGAGTTAACTCACGGTGCCATTGACGTTTGGGTGACTCTTCCGGAAGGTTTAAGAATTGAGGAGCAGGCAAAGCTTATCGAAGAAAAATTAAATTTTAGTTCAAATGATATGTATCAGTTCAATAAAGATGAGTACGTAGAAATCGCCGAAGAAGGTTATATGTTTCCAGACACCTATTTGATCCCCAAAGATGCTACAGCCGAAAGCATTGCCGATCTTTTGAGAAATACTTTTAATGAAAAAGTCGCAAGCTCAACTTTTGATAAAAGCAGAGAGAATGGTTTAACCGAAAATCAGCTGATTACTTTGGCATCAATTGTGGAAAGGGAAGCAAGAAGAGAAGATGAAAAACCAATAATATCTGGAATTATAATGAATCGCCTCAGAGATGGCATTGCCCTTCAAATTGACGCGACCGTCCAATACGCCAAAGGTTACGACGATGTTAATCAAACTTGGTGGTCTCAAATTACTACTGCTGATTACCAGTCTGTGAGGTCAGCCTATAATACCTACAGGAGTCCGAATCTGCCACCTAGTCCGATTTCAAATCCGGGTCTCGAGTCTATAAATGCCGCAGCCAGTCCGCAAGAAACTCCATACTATTATTACTTGCACGATTCCGATGGAAACATCCACTATGCCAAAACAATAGACGAACACGACCAAAATATCCAGGATTATCTACTTTAAGCGAGCTTGTTGACAAAACCTGTTGACAAAACCTGTTGACAAAACCAACCCTAAGTGGTATAAATTGGAAAGTGCAACCCATAAGATGGGGTACTTTTTGTACCTTCATCTTTTCGTTGTGTAACGATTGTCTTGGTGGATAATCCCAACAACTAGATTTAATTAGACGTCTTGCCCGTCTTTCGGGATTTCATTTTTTTACTCTTTGTTATTAACAGACAGCAAAGTGTTTGTTAATGCTTAAAAAAACAATCCAAATCCTGTGGCTAACCGAACCTATTGGGGGCAAATAAAAAACACGAATTTCCCAGATCTTAATCTAGTCAAAATTCAAAGGGATTCGTTTGAGGAGTTTTTAGAAAGCGGCATCCAAGAAGTTTTAGACGAAGTTTCTCCAATCGACGATTTTACCGGTAAAAATTATACACTTGCATTCGGTAAATACAACATCGGAAAGGCCAAACATTCTCCCGAAGAAGCTCTTAAAAAAGGTGTCACTTACGATGCTTCCCTAAAAGTAGAAGCCACCGTAATTAATAAACAAACCGGTGTTAAAAATTCCCAGGAAGTATTTCTATGTGACCTGCCCCTCATGCTCGAGAAAGGGTCGTTTATCATCAATGGTATCGAAAGGGCAGTTGTCACTCAATTGGTCCGAGCCCCCGGCGCCTATTATTCTGCAGAAATAGATCCGACATCCGGCAAATTACTCTACAATTGTGAGATTCGGCCTCTTAGAGGTTCATGGTTGGAGTTTGCTGTTACCAAAAATGACATCATCACTGTTAAAATAGACAGGCGTCGAAAATTTCCGGTCAGTACCTTCCTTAGGGCAATTGGTTTTTCTCAAACAGAACAAATTCTCGAACTCTTCAAACCTATTCTCGACGAAAATTCCAAAAAACTCCTTATCAATACACTTGCAAAGGATACGACAGAAACTCAAGAAGAAGCTCTTCTGGAAATTTACCGCCGAATGCGCCCCGGTGATCACGTTATTTTAGACAACGCCAAATCTTTAATTGAGAGTATGTTTTTTAACCCAAGGAGATATTCGTTGGGTAAGGTCGGCAGGTACAAAATCCAGAAACGTCTGAAAACGTTGAAAGTGAAACTTTCAGAAACTGAAGAAGATAAAGTGAGTCAAATATTAACTACTACAGATTTTGTCGCATCAATTGCCTATCTTTTTGAATTGATAGCCGGTAGTGGCAGGCTCGATGATATTGACCATTTGGGCAATCGTCGCCTCAGGAGAGTAGGAGAGCTTGTTGCCCAAAACGCATTCAGAATCGGCATATTAAGAATTGAAAGAGTTATTAAAGAAAGAATGAGTCTGACTCCGATTGAAGAGGATATACCTTCACCGACAACCCTAATCAACGCCCGTCCAATAATTTCTGCAATCAACGAATTCTTCCGCTCTTCACAGCTTTCTACAATTTTAGATCAGACAAACCCACTTTCCGAAGTGGACAATTTAAGAAGGCTTACGGTTATGGGTACAGGTGGCATAGCCAGAGAGCGCGCTGCCTTTTCAATTCGTGATATCAATCATTCTCAGTATTCGAGGATCTGCCCGATTCGCTCTCCGGAAGGTCCGAATATCGGGTTGGTTACGTATATGTCCCTATATTGCCGCGTCAATGATCACGGATTTTTAGAAGCGCCGTATAAAAAAGTTGTTCAAGATAAAAACGGCAAGGCCAAAGTTACCGATGAAATTGTCTATTTAACCGCAGACGATGAGGAAGATTATGCTATTACCCATGCACAAGTCCCGGTTGACGACAGAGGATTTTTTGTCGAAGATCGCCTGCCGGTTCGCCACAAAGGCGAATTCACCACTGCTCAAAGTAGTGCAGTCAATTTTATAGATGTAGTTCCCCGTCAGGTGGTTGGTACGTCTGCCTCCTTAATCCCGTTCTTGGCACATGATGAAACAAACCGTGCTTTGATGGGAACTCACATGCAGTGTCAGGCAGTCCCCCTACTTTTACCGGAATCTCCGATTGTTGGTACTGGTATGGAAGAAGTAGTTGGTACAAATATGGGCCGCGCGGCTATTGCTCAAGAAGAAGGTACAGTTTCATATGTGGACAGCAAAAAAATCATCTTCAAAACTAAAGCCAATGGAAAATCTGCAGGCAGCACCATAACTGTTCCAATACAAAAATTTATGAGATCACCTCAAAGTACTTGTTACAGTCAGAGACCAAAAGTCGAGATGGGTCAAAAGTTCAAAAAAGGTGATGTTCTAGTTGATGGTTCGGCAACAGACGACGGAGAACTTTCTCTTGGAAAAAACTTGAATATCGCCTACATGAGTTTTGACGGCTTAGGTTATGAAGACGCTATTGTCATTTCAGATAGGTTAGTCAAAGAAGACGTCCTCACCTCAATTCATATAGAAGAATATGAGACATCGGTAGTTGAAACAAAATTAGGACCGGAAGAAACAACTAGGGATATCCCAAATGTTTCGGAAGAAGATTTAGCAAACCTCGATGAAAATGGAATTGTGGTGGTCGGAGCAGAAGTCGGACAAAACGATATTTTAGTTGGCAAGATTGCCCCAAAAGGTGAAACAGAGCTAACAGCAGAAGAAAGACTGCTTCGGACAATTTTCGGGGAAAAGGCCAGAGAAGTTAGAGACACGTCACTGCGTGTTCCGCACGGGGAGAAAGGTACAGTCATTGATATCAAGATTTTATCCCGGGAAAAAGGCGACGAATTGGAACATGGTGCTCTTTCAAAAATTGTAATTAGAGTTGCGCAAATGCGTAAAGTCGTTGTTGGTGATAAACTGGCAGGCCGTCATGGCAACAAGGGTGTAATTTCCAAAATTGTTCCGGCTGCCGATATGCCCTACATGGAAGACGGAACACCAGTAGATGTAATTATCAGTCCTCTTTCTGTTCTGTCCAGAATGAATTTGGGTCAGCTTTTAGAAACCCATCTTGGCTGGGCAGCAGAAAAGTTAAATCATAAAGTTGCTCTGCCTGTTTTCGAACATGTTGATGAAGAGAGGCTTGTTAGCGAGTTGAAAAAGGCGGGCCTCCCAACCGATGGCAGAGCCACTCTTTTCGACGGTCGTACCGGTTTAAAGTTTGATCGGCCGATTGTAATTGGTAAATCGTACATTTTGAAACTTATTCACATGGTTGAGGATAAAATCCATGCCAGATCCACCGGTCCTTATTCGCTTATTACCCAACAACCGCTAGGCGGTAAAGCTCAGATGGGTGGTCAAAGACTTGGCGAAATGGAAGTATGGGCTCTTGAAGCTTATGGTGCAGCATACACTCTTCAGGAGATGCTGACCATTAAATCAGATGATGTTGTTGGTAGAGCCAAAGCATTTGAAGCAATTATTAAAGATGAGCCAATTCCTCAGGCCCTGATTCCTGAATCATTCAAAGTATTAGTTAAAGAACTCAATAGTTTGAGTCTCAATGTCGCAACTTTGGGCGCAAAAACGGCCGAAGAGCAAAAGGTTGAACCAAAGGACGAGATGATATCCAAAAAAGCTCATCAGCTTGCTGAGATTTCAGGAGAAGAAATAGTCTCACTTGAATCTGAAATTTTAAAAGGCAAATCCCCCATGGAAATAGAGGAGGTAGGTTCAATATGAACGAATTAATCGACTTTGATTCCCTAAAAATATCTCTTGCTTCTGGCGATGATATCAAAACTTGGTCATTCGGCGAAGTTACCAAGCCTGAGACAATTAACTACCGGACATTGAAGCCAGAAAAGGACGGACTTTTCGACGAGAGAATTTTCGGACCAACAAAAGATTGGGAGTGTTACTGCGGGAAATACAAAAGAATTAGGTACCGGGGAATTATCTGCGATAAGTGCGGCGTTGAGGTTACTCAATCCCGTGTCAGAAGAGAAAGAATGGGTCATATTTCGCTGGCTGCCCCTGTAGTTCACAGTTGGTTTTTTAAAGGCAGCCCTTCGAAGCTTGGCTTACTTCTTGATGTTTCACCCAGAAGCTTAGACGCCGTAGTTTACTTCGCATCATACTTAGTGATAGAAATCGATGGCGATAAGAAAAAAGATACGCTTAACAACTTGCAGACAGAACTTGAGAAGAAACGCAAAGAGCAGCAAAATGTGCTCAAGCAAAAATTAGATGAGGAGGAAAAAACAACCAAAAAAGAAACTACGCAAATTAAGTCTAAAGGCAAAGTAAAAGAACAAACTGATATGAAGATTGAGGAATTGCAGCTTAGTATGCGACAAAGGCAAGCTCACTTTAAAGAAGAATCTTCTCAAGAAGTATCACGCTTGGAGGAAATATACAAGAACATTGTGGACATGGTCAAATCCGTTAAAGCATTCGATCTGTTAAGCGAAGAGGAATATTTAAAATTATACGACTACAGCGCAGAATCATTTTTGAAAGTCGGAATGGGGGCAGAAGCTGTTCTTAAAGCTCTTGAAAAATTCGATCTTTCGAAACTTGCTCTTACTTTAAGGGAAGAAATTGCCAATTCAACAGGGCAAAAACATATCAAGGCAACTAAAAGACTCAGGGTTGCCGAGAGTATGAGAAAAGCCGAGCTTTCACCTAACTGGATGATTCTTAAAACTCTGCCAGTCTTGCCACCGGATCTAAGACCCATGGTACAGCTTTCCGGTGGTAGGTTCGCAACTTCAGATCTAAACGATCTCTACCGAAGAGTAATTAACAGAAACAACCGTCTTAAAAAATTAATAGAACTGGGAGCTCCAGATATTATTCTCAGAAACGAAAAGCGAATGCTTCAAGAAGCCGTTGATGCTCTAATTGATTCGCAAAAAGTCAAGACGACTCGCGCTTCCAAAGAACTAAGGTCTCTTTCTGATATGCTGCGTGGCAAACAAGGCAGATTTAGACAAAATCTTTTAGGAAAAAGAGTTGATTATTCAGGCAGGTCCGTTATCGTAGTTGGACCGGAACTTCATCTTAATCAAGCGGGTATTCCCAAAGAAATGGCGCTTGAAATGTTCAAACCCTTTGTTCTTAGGGAAGTTATTGCAAGAGGTTTCGCACCAAATGTCAAAAGCGCCAAGCATTATTTAGAGCGCAGAAGTAGTGAGGTCTGGGATATTTTAGAAGAGATAACTAAGAACCATCCGATTCTTTTGAACCGTGCCCCCACCCTTCACAGATTAGGAATCCAGGCATTCTACCCAATTTTGATTGAGGGCAATGCTATCAGGATTCATCCTTGCATTTGTGCTGGGTTCAATGCCGATTTTGACGGTGACCAAATGGCAGTTCACGTTCCTTTGTCCCAGAAATCTAAGGAAGAAGCGCATCGTCTAATGTTAGCTGCCAGAAATTTAGTAAGACCGGCCGACGGTTCTCCGATAACCTTGCCTAATAAGGAAATGGCTCTGGGCGCTTACTATTTAACTTCTGTTGATGAGCAACTTCCTGCCCACGAGGGTGTTTTCACGGACGAAGAAGAAGTTCTTCAAGCACTAAATTCAGACAAAATTTCACCCAGGCAAAAAATCAATGTTTTTATTAATAAAAAAGTATTAGAGACTACTACCGGAAGGGTACTGTTTAATAAGCAATTACCCGAGAGTATGCAGTTCATTAATGAAACAATTTCTGCTGGAAAGATTAAACAGCTGATCAACCGAGCGATTGACGAATTTACAGAAGAAGAAGTGACCGATCTAATTGACAGGTTAAAAGGTTTGGGTTTCGAAGGCGCAACGCGTTCCGGACTTTCTGTTTCGGTTTTCGATTGTATGATCGTGGGCAATAAAGAAAAGATTATTCAAAAAGCAGACAAAGAAGTAGAAGGCATAGAGAAAAATTTTAGTCTTGGCTTAATTACTAAAGATGAACAGAAAAGGCTCTCTCAGGAAGTCTGGCTCTCGGTTACCAATGAGCTTGCCGATTTAACCTGGAAAAGCTTGAGAGAAGATAATTCCATAAAAATTATTTCTGATTCCGGTGGTTCAAGAGCAACTGCAGAACAAATAAAACAACTTTCAGCAATGCGCGGACTTGTTACTGACCCTTCGGGTCAAATAGTTCCACTGCCAATAAAATCAAATTTCAGAGAAGGCCTTTCAGTTTTTGAATATTTTACCAGCGCACGAGGTGCTAGAAAGGGGCTCGCAGACAGAGCAATTAAAACAGCAGAATCTGGCTATCTCACTAGAAGACTCGTTGATGTTGCCCATGACGCCATTATCAGACTTGAAGATTGTGGCACCAAAGAAAGTATCTTAATTGCAAAATCAGATAAACGTCAGATGCCGTTTGCGTCAAGACTAATGGGAAGGGTTGTTGCCGATGATGTTAAATCGCCTAAAGGTAAGAAAGTTATCGCTAAGGCAAATATCGTTTTAAGTGAAGAACATGTTAAAGAAATAATTGAGACAGGTGCAGAGGAGCTAAACATAAGATCACCATTAACTTGCGAAGCAAGACATGGTCTTTGTGCTTTGTGCTACGGGCGGGATCTTGTAACCAGAGACATGGTTTCTATCGGAACTCCTGTTGGTGTCATAGCCGCTCAATCTATTGGTGAACCAGGTACTCAGCTCACCATGAGAACATTCCATACCGGTGGTATTGTTGGTCTCGACATTACTCAAGGATTACCTAGAGTAGAAGAGCTTTTCGAAGCAAGAACCCCGAAATACATTGCTCAAATTTCCGAAATTTCTGGTAAAGTAAAAATTGAGGAAAAAGATGATGAGATCGTCGTCAAAGTTAAAAGTACCAATCTTAAGCCATTGGTCGAAAAAGAATATTCTATTCCGCCAACGGCTGAGCTCTCAGTAGAAGATGGTCAGCTTATAGCAGCGGGAGCACCGCTTTCAACCGGCTATCTGGATGTTAAAGAAGTTCTGGCAGTTTCTGGTTTAAGAGCCGCTCAAAAATATATATCCAACGGCTGTCAGGAAGTTTATGAAAGTCAGGGAGTAGCAATTAATGACAAACATTTCGAGGTCATCGTTAAGAAAATGAGCGAAAAGGTAAGAGTAGAATCTTCGGGTGACACAGTTCTATTGCCCGGCGAACTCATTGATAAAAATCGATTTCAGGAAGAAAATGCAAAAGTACTGGCAGAAGGCGGAGAACCCGCAACAGCCCTGGTAACGATTCTAGGTATAACCAGAGCAGCGCTTTATACAGAAAGCTTCCTCTCTGCCGCTTCATTTCAAGAAACAACCAGAATTCTCACAGAGGCTGCCCTTGAAGGCAAAACAGATAAGCTTTTGGGCCTCAAAGAAAACGTCATAATTGGCAGGCTCATCCCAACAAGCCCTGAACGTGCTGCGATCAAATGAATTTCGTGATTATGTCAAAGGCAAACTCGACACTTCCAAAGAATATTGATATAATTCGCAGGTCAAAATCCTTAAAATTTAATTTGAATTTGGATTTGCCAATTCAAATTATTCCTATAAGGGAAAGAGGAATATTAAGGAGAAAACCGTAGGTTGTCTCCTTAAAGTGAAATACCATGCCAACTGTTAATCAATTAGTAAGATATGGCAGAAAATCAAAAGAAAAAACGGTTCGCGCCACGGCTCTTCGTCGTGCTTTCAATTCAAATACTAATCGATTTGTTTTTTACCCTTCACCCCAAAAAAGAGGTGTTTGTGTAATAGTAAAGACAATGACTCCCAAAAAGCCCAATTCCGCGCTCAGAAAAGTAGCCCGTGTCAGGCTTTCAAATAAACAAGAAGTCACAGCTTACATCCCAGGTATGGGTCATGAACTTGCCGAGCATTCAATAGTCATGGTTCGTGGTGGCAGAGTTCAGGATCTACCCGGAGTAAAATACCATATAGTTCGGGGAAAATACGACACGACCGGTGTTGCTAATAGGAAGCAAGGAAGGTCACTTTATGGAACCAAAAAATCCGGAGCTGTTACAACTACCCAAGCTGCAGCTTCTGCTGGAGCATCTATCGCAACTCAAGAACAAGCAAAGCCAGCGCCTGAAACAAATTAATCATGAGTTATGAAAACTGACATAAGTAGATCACCAAATTTAGAAATATTAAAATCAATTTTGCAACTAATTTACTTAGTGCAAAATTATCCAATGAAAGGAAGGGGAAGACTAAGGGGAAACCTTGGTTGCCCCCTAGAGTAGTTACATGCCAAGAACCGGAAAAATTGAAAAAAGAAAGACCATACCAGACCCTATTTATAATAATCCTCTAGTGGCCAAACTTATTAATAAGGTCATGAAAGCAGGCAAAAAATCTGTAGCTCAGACAATTGTCTATGAATCATTTAACAATATTAAATCGGGCGGACAAGATCCTCTGCAAACATTTGAAAAAGCCTTAGAAAACATTACACCGAAAATGGAAGTAAGGCCAAGACGCGTGGGTGGCGCTTCATATATGGTTCCCATGGAAGTTAGAGGACACCGTCGCCAATCGCTTGCTCTAAATTGGCTTATCGCAGCAGCCCGAAATCGACAATTGCCGGAGATTAAAGATCGTATGAAAAACAAACCAGCTATGATTGCTAAGTTAACTCAGGAAATAATTGATGCGTCTCAGGGCGCAGGCGGGGCAGTTACCAAAAAAGCAGAAATGCACCGCATGGCAGAGGCAAATAAAGCTTTTGCTCACTTTCGTTGGTAACGAAAGTGATTTTAGCAAAAGCTTTGCTAATTACTGCATTAACTATTGAAATCTTATGTTTCAATAGTATTCCGTAATTAATAAAAGCATTTGCCCACTTTAGGTGGTAAGTGCAATTGCAAGAATGTTTGCGGCCTATAGTTGCATTTGCCCGCTCAACATAGTATAATTCGCCGCATGAGTTCAGAACAAGAAACTAGAAAAGAATTGCCAAGTGAATTTCCGAAGATACCCAAGCGATTAGTTGAAAGATTTATACGTGAGGATTGGGAACCATTACTAGAAGGGCAATTAGATGACCTTATGGCAAAAGAGCCCTTTTTATGGGTGTATTTTGACCAAGCATCCAAGAGACCAAATCGCGGTAAAGATGTCATAGTTGGTGCTCTGATTGTCCACTCACTTTTCAATGAACTAGAAAAGGAGGGTATAGTGTTATCTCCTGTGAGCCCAGACACAATCCAAGCATATGTATATGGGGGGATCGACGCAAGAAAATATGCTTTAGCTGATAAGAGCCTTTCATTTGAGGAACGTGAAGAGAGGAAAAGGCAGACAGATTTTAATTTTCCTATTCCATTTAGTTATTGTGAAGAAAACCCAGCCTTGATGACCTATATTGCTCAATTAGGACCAGGCGAGTTAACTGAAGGCATGATTACTTATCATGAACTAAAACGTTGGCAATTCCATGCAGCTCAATTAGCAAAACAACTTGGAGGCAATTGAAATTAGACCTAACAGGGACGGTCCTCGAAAAAGTTGTTATATCAACCTAAATCAAGCAATCTTATTTAGTTTTAGTCCGAATATATTTTCTTTGCGCATATGTAGCAAATTTACTGTTCCCCATTACAGCCTCTTCCTTCTCAAATAATTTTTCAATAGCACTCAAGTCAGCTGAAATTCCGTTAATGATAAATTTCTCATATTCCTTCCTTGAGTTTTCAGTTTCCCCAATCAATCTAATGATATTTTTATCAAGGAAATGGAGTTGTTCCGTACCAAGAGCTTCTCTAATGCTGCTGTATTTGTAATCTAATGGATTTTTGACTAAGTTAGCTTTAACTGGATTTAGGTAGATATACTGGGAAAGTTTTAAGAAATATGAATCATTTTTAATGAGGATACTTTTAAATCTGTTTTGAAACACAGGTCCGAAGTGTTCATATTTTCGATTGAAATACATTGAATAACTTGTTCCCAAGGACGCCATTATCTTTGAGATTGGAACTTTGCGCGTCTGAATCGAAATATGGAAATGGTTTGGCATTAGACAAAAAGCATAAAGAGAATGGTCGTACTTGTTTTTTAAGTCATTAAGTTTTCTTAAAAAGAATTGATAATCAGGTTCTGAAATAAAAATAGGTTGTTTGTTGATGCCCCTATTAAAGACGTGATAGAAAGCATCTGTGAATACGAACCGTGCGCCTCTAGGCATAGAATGTATGTTAATTTTAGCCTATTGCATGAGGCTTTTCAAGGACCGTCCCTTCATACTTCATAGCTTTGGTTTTGTATGTTCACTATTATTTAGCCCTATGGTATAATTCTCGTTTATTACGAACTTGTGAGTAAAAGGGATTATGTGTGAGCATGAAACCTATCGTACTTGAAAAACCTTAACGATTTCTGATCTAATGGAATTTAGGTAAAAAAACTTGTGCTGAGGAGGGACGACGAAGAATGGCAATAACGCGTACACAAAAATTAAAACAGCTAAAGGTAAAACTTCTCGATCTTGAAGAAATTAAGCTAAAGGACGCTCTCACCAAATATGGTGAAGCTTATCAGGATTCAGGTGGAGCTTGGCAGGAAAATGCTGCATGGGAACTGGCAGATGAAGAAATTTCTGTTCTTCGTGCTATGATTCAAGAAGTCAAAAAAGAAATTAAGGAACTGGAAAACCCATCCTCAATATCCGCAATTGCCAAAGATATAAAATCCAAATAAAAATTTTTACTATGCCTAAAGAAGCTGGACAACAGCAATTATGTATTACAGATGATGCCAATCAAATCTAAATTTTATGGCAGATAAAACAAACAGATCATATCCACTCGACAGAATCCGCAACATCGGAATTATTGCTCACATTGACGCCGGCAAAACGACAACAACTGAGCGAATTCTTTTTTACACCGGAAAAACCTACAAACTTGGAAACATCGATGAGGGTACAACTATTACCGACTGGATGGCCCAAGAAAAAGAACGTGGAATCACTATTGTTTCGGCGGCAGTTACTACGTTTTGGAAAAATTCATCCGGTCCGTTTAAAGATATGGACACCAGAATAAATATAATTGATACTCCTGGCCACGTTGACTTTACTGCCGAAGTCGAAAGATCTCTTCGGGTTCTTGATGGCGGAGTAACGGTCCTTGATGCAGAAGAAGGAGTTCAATCTCAATCAGAAACAGTTTGGAGACAAGCTGACAAATACAAAGTTCCGAGAATTTGCTTTATCAATAAAATGGATAAACTTGGAGCAGATTACTTCGCAACTATTAAATCCATCCATGAAAAATTGAATGCTCCGGCAGTTCCCTACAATTTGCCTATTGGCCGCGAAAACGATTTTAAAGGAGTTGTCGACCTTTTGACACAAAAAGCCTTCATTTGGGAAACCGAAGTTGATGGTACTGGCAGGGAATTCAAGGAAATAGATGTACCCCAAGAAATGAAAGATGATGTCGCAAAATATAGAAGCGAACTCGTAGAAAAAATTGCCGAAACAGATGACACACTTATTGAAAAATATCTTCGCGGCGAAACTCTGGAAACGGACGAGCTTAAAAAAGCGCTAAGGCGTGCAGTTATCAGCTACAAAATCGTACCTGTGATGGCTGGCTCATCCCTAAGAAATAAAGGGGTCCAGCAGCTTTTAGATGCCGTTGTTGAATATTTACCATCCCCCAAAGACATTGAGAAAGTTGAGGGCGAGAATCCTAAAACAAAAGAAAAAGAGGAAAGGAAATTAGTAACCGAAGAAGCATTTTGTGCTCTTGCATTCAAAATTCAAGTCGATCCGCATGTTGGAAAGCTTACATATGTTCGAATTTATTCCGGTACATTGAAATCCGGTTCTTCCGTAATAAACACGACCAAAAGCGAAAGAGAGAGGATTGGCAGAATTCTCCTGATGCACGCAAATACCAGAGAAGAAGTGCAGGAGGCCTATGCTGGAGAAATTGTCGCCATAGTTGGCCTGAAATCTACGGTAACCGGAGATACTCTTTGTGATGACCAAAGGCCGCTAATACTGGAATCAATTACATTCCCCGACCCGGTTATTTCTCTGGCAATTGAGCCGGAAACCAAATCAGACCAGGAAAAGTTGGGTTATGCGCTTGGCCGTCTGGCGGAAGAGGATCCGACTTTCAAAATAAAAGGAGATCAGGAAACAGGGCAAACAATTATTTCTGGAATGGGCGAGTTGCACTTGGAAATTTTGGTTGACAGAATGAAGCGGGAATTCTCAGTTAACGCTAAAGTCGGTAGTCCTCAAGTAGCATACCGGGAAACGATTGTCAAAGAAGCAACAGGTGAGGGCAAATACATTCGCCAATCCGGAGGTCGAGGTCAATATGGTCATTGCTTTTTGCGTGTGGAACCCAAACCCAGAGGTGAAGGCTACGAGTTTATCTCTAAAATTAAAGGTGGAGCAATCCCCCAAGAGTTTATCCCGTCAATAGAAAAAGGTGTAGTTGAAAAAATGGATCAGGGAATCTTAGCCGGTTATCCAATGGTTGATATGAAAGTTACAGTTTATGATGGTACTTACCACGATGTCGATTCTTCAGACATTGCTTTTAAAATTGCCGGTTCTATGGCGGTCGAAGCGGCTGCCAAAAATGCAAACATTGTCCTTTTGGAACCGATTATGAAGTGCGAAGTTACGGTTCCCGAAGATTATATGGGAGATGTCATCGGTGATTTATCTGCCAAGCGCGCCCAAATTCACGGCACAGACCATCATGGCAATAGCGTAATAGTCAATGCTTTTGTTCCATTGGCCGAAATGTCCGGCTATGTTACAACTCTCAGGTCAATGACCCAAGGCCGCGGATCAGTTTATCTTGAACCGTCTCACTATGAAGAAGTTCCAACGAATATAGCGGACAAGATAGTCGCTAAAGTTAAGGGAGAAAAGAGCGAATCCTAAAGAACCTATGTCATTGACATATTGTCATACATATGACATAATTTATTCAATATGTTAGTTAGAACTACACTTCGGCTTAAAGAAAACACCAAAAGGAACGCTGAGAAAAGAGCTTTTGAGGAAAAAACAACTCTTCAGGAAGTCTTTAACCGTGCGCTCGAGGAGTATTTAGAAAAAGACGCTAAAAAACAAGCCAAAAAAATAGTTTTCAAGACTTATCACCTGGGGAAAAACTTAGATAATTTAACAAGAGATGATTTTTATCCTGACCCCAAGCTTTAATGCTTATCGACTCCAATATCTTAATTTATGCGATCAATGCCGATTCCGAAAAACATGAACGCGCGACGCGTTTCTTAAAAGATAATCTGGGAAATCTTCAAATTGCCCATCAAAACATACTGGAAACACTTAGAGTAGTCACCCATAAAACCTTCACCAGTACTCTCAATTTAAAAGAGGCATTGGAAGCCATATTTTTGTTAGTTCAAAGCTTTCAAATTATAGTGCCAAATAACAAAACGCATTATGTTTGTTTTGAACTTATAAAAAAACATAACTTGACCGGTAATCGGATTTTTGACGCTTACCTTACAGCGACCGCATTAACAAACAATATACATGAAATCGCCACGGATAACGAAAGAGATTTTCTAAAAATTAAAGAAATAAAAGTAATAAATCCATTTAAAGGCGGTAAAAAAGAAAGTTAGCAGCGAAAACTCAAAACGTTTTACCTCTTGCATTTTATTGAGCAGATAGGATAAAGTATCCGATACTATCAGTCTAAACGACTGATATTTTGTTATATTCTAAATCAAATTTAAATCTGGCTTTGCCAGTTTAAATTTTTCAATTAAGGGAAAGGGAATATTAAGGGAAAACCGCACTTAGGTTTGTCCTTAAAGCAATATTATGTCCGAAGGAAAATTCGAAAGAAATAAACCACACGTCAATATCGGCACGATCGGTCACGTCGACCACGGTAAAACTACGTTAACTGCAGCTATTACCAAAGTCCTTGCAGACAAAGGTTTGGCTAAGGCTAAAGCCTTCGACGAAATTGATAATGCGCCTGAAGAAAAACAGCGGGGCATTACTATTAATATTACCCACGTAGAATACGAAACAGAGAAACGTCACTACGCACACATTGATGCTCCGGGACACGCCGATTACATCAAAAACATGATTACAGGTGCCGCCCAAATGGACGGCGCCATTTTGGTTGTTAGTGCTCCGGATGGTCCAATGCCGCAGACTCGCGAACACGTACTGCTGGCGCGTCAAGTAAACGTTCCTGCAATTGTGGTATTTCTTAACAAGATTGATATGGTTCAGGATAAAGAACTTATAGATCTGGTCGAACTGGAAGTTCGTGAACTTCTCGACAAATACGAATTCGATGGTAAAAACGCGGTAATTGTCCGAGGCTCAGCTAAGAAAGCCTTAGAAGGAGATGCCCAGAGTGTTAAAGCTATAGAAGAATTAATGGCTGCAGTTGATGAAAAAATCCCAACTCCAAAAAGAGATCTTGACAAGCCTTTCTTGATGCCAATTGAAGATGTTTTCTCAATCAAAGGTAGAGGAACAGTTGTTACCGGCAGAATTGAAAGAGGAGTTGTCAAAGTTAACGAAGAAATTGAAATAGTTGGTATTAAACAAGCCAAGAAAACAACCGTAACTGGTGTCGAAATGTTTAGAAAAGAACTTGATCAGGGCCAGGCGGGCGATAATGTGGGACTCTTACTAAGAGGCATAGAAAAGGACGACATTGAAAGAGGACAAGTTCTGGCAAAGCCGGGAACAGCAAGTCCGCATACAGAATTCGAAGCAGAAGTTTATATATTAACCAAAGAAGAAGGTGGACGACATACCCCATTTTTCACTGGATACAGACCACAATTCTACATCCGAACCACAGACGTTACTGGAGAAGCCACGCTTCCGGAAGGAATTGAAATGGTTATGCCCGGTGACAACATTAAGATGAAAGTTAAACTCATCGTTCCTGTCGCACTTGAAGAAGGACTTAGGTTTGCAATCCGCGAAGGCGGCCACACAGTTGGCGCCGGCGTGGTATCCAAAGTCACTGCATAATAAATGCAGCACCCCCGAAGGCTTGCCGAAGGGGGCTTTTTTTTGTATAATTGCTACCTAAGCAAAAGCTTAACGTGACTAGGGAAATTAAGGTTACTTTGGATATGAATCAAGAAGTACTTATACATTCTTCACGCATACCGATTTAATATCCTAAGTTTCCGCAAATTTTCTCAAGCGTTAGTCTTTAGTCATTTAGCGTTGGACGTTAAAAAAGGAGTAAATTAAATGAGAACAGAAATTGAACCAATACGTGGTGAAGAAGTATTAGCTTATGTTAGGGCATATGGAAAACAGATAACTATAGGAAATCCGTGGTTTTATATCATAATCACGAGTCCACATGAGATGAAAGGGCAGATAGTCGGTATTAGAAATATTGATGAAATGGGAAATAGTGTTCATCGAATAAGTGCCACCGAAACAATGGTTGGTCATTTGCGTCAGACAGGGCTGCTCTATTAATAGCACTTTAAATTAATTAAATATTTATGCCGAATACCCAACTTGTCATTCTGGTAAGCGTAGCGCATCCAGAATCAAAAAAAGATCCTTCCCCCGCACTGCGGGGTCAGGATGACTGTGAGTGGGGGTAATTATGCCTAAAGGAAGAATACGAATAAAACTTAAAGCATATGACGCAAGAGTAATCGATGCGGCGTGTAAAGACATCATTAACACGGCGCTTTCAACCGGAGCCAAAGTCTCGGGACCAATTCCTCTTCCGACAAAAATTGAGAAACTCACGGTTCTAACCAGCCCCCACACCGACAAAGACGCGCGGGAGCAGTTCGAAATGAGAACTCATAAGAGGTTAATAGATATAATCGAACCAACAAACAAGTCGATTGATTCATTAACACATCTTGATCTTCCTGCGGGGGTAGATATTGAAATCAAAATGTAATCGTTGAATCGTTATATTGCTGAATTGGTAAATCGATTTAACAATTTAGCAATTGAACAATTATTTTCGGTGGGATCCCTGAAAACATCTAAGGAGTCCTGCTTTTTTGGCGCATATAAGGATTTTTTATGATTAAAACCATTCTTGGTACAAAATCAGATATGTTGTCTGCGTATAGCAAGTTCGGTTATCAAGTACCGGTAACTACTGTTATGGTCGAGCCAAACACAATTATCGGCATGCATGCTGATCGAATTACACTTGGGTTGGGTAAAAAGAAAAAATCCAAGAAAACAGAAAACGCCTTTATCAAAGTTGCCGGACACAGCCCAAGATTTATCAAAGAAATCAAAGAAAATCAACAAACAGACAAAAAAGTAAATTTAGGAGACAAAGTAACTGTCTCCATTTTTGAAGTTGGGGATGAGGTCAAGGTTACAGGAACAACTAAAGGTAAAGGTTTTGCCGGTAGTGTTAAGAGATGGGGTTTTGCTGGAGGTCCAAAAACTCACGGGCAATCCGATCGTCATAGAGCCCCGGGTTCAATCGGCATGGGTACTACCCCAGGTCGAGTTTTTAAAGGCAAGAAGATGGCCGGCCATATGGGCAACACAAAACTTACTGTTACCGGCCTTGAAATAATTGAAGTTAATGAAGGGAAAAATCTTCTTCTGGTGAAAGGCGCAATTCCCGGGCCAAAGAATGGTTTTTTAATAATCGAAAAAACCGGCAAAGTCAAAGGATACACGCCACCGCCGCCACCAAGCGAAGAGAAGCAAGCCGAAAAAGAAGCTGCAGAGGAGAAAGCAGAGACAAAACAACAAACCTCTGGCTCATCTGGATCTTCTGAAACGCCTGTAACATCTAAAGAAAAGGAGAAAGAAAATGCCGAGAGCTAAGAAGATATCAACAATATCAAAAGTGTCACGGAAGTCAAAAGTATCAAAGTCTAAATTAACAGCGACTAAAAGCAAATCAATATTATCTGAACTTTCAGCTGAAGTTTATGACACAAACGGCCGCAGGCAGGGAAGCTTTAATTTGCCGAAAGAATTTTTCGGTCAAAAAGTGAACGAATCGTTACTTGCCCAAGCATTGCATGTTTACTTTGAGAACCAGTCAAAACACACAGCTTCAACTAAAACCCGAACTGAAACACGCGGTGGTGGTGCAAAACCCTGGCGTCAAAAAGGTACTGGCCGGGCAAGAGCCGGTTCAAAAAGATCCCCTCTTTGGGTTGGCGGCGGTATAACTCACGGACCGAAGTATAGAGATACGCATTTGAATTTTCCTAAGAAAATGAAACACAAGGCACTAATTTCCGCACTTTCTTCAAAAGCCAATTCAAATTCTGTAAAAGTTATTGCAAATATAGAAAAAATCGAGCCGAAAACTAAAGTTATTGCTACTCTTCTTAAAAAACTAAACTTAAAAGGCTCAAATCTCTTTGTAGTTTCCGACAAAAATCCTAAAGTTAAGCTTGCCGCGCGCAATTTGCAAAAGACATCGGTTGATACATCAGTAAACTTAAACGCTTTGGAAATAATTCAGAACAAAAACATCTTTTTTTCAAAAGAAGCCATAGGAAAATTATCATGAATTATTCACATTTATTAAAAAGAGCAATTTTGTCCGAAAAATCCTATGACCTTATGGATCATGGCAGGTACACGTTTTTAGTGGCAAAAGACGCTAGCAAAAATCAAATAAAAAAAGCGGTAGAAGGTCAATTTCAAGTGAATGTTGTAAGCGTTAATGTTTTAACTAAAAGCGCCAAAACTAAAAGAATTGCCCGAACAAGAAAAACAACTAATATTGGTTCTGGTAAAAAAGCAGTAGTCACTTTGCAAAAAGGGCAAAGCATCGCACTCATTAGCACAAAAAGCGAAAAGTCAAATGCCAAAAAAACAGAATCAAAGGTCGAAGGAAAAGAAACAAAACCGCAAAAAGGCAGAGGCATACTGGCAAAATTCAGAAGATCAAATGCCGAAAAGGAAAAGGAGTAACTAGTGCCGGTCAAACAATTTAAACCGACTACGCCGTCCCAGAGATTCAAAACAGGCCTAATTTTTAGTGAAATTACTAAGACTAAGCCCGAAAAAACTCTAGTCGAGAGATTAATTAAGACCTCCGGCAGATCGAATGGAATAGTAACTGTCAGAGGCAGAGGCGGAGGTCATAAAAGAAATTTAAGAGTGATCGATTTCAAAAGAGACAAAAGGGATGTGACCGCAATAGTAGCAGCCGTTGAATATGATCCAAACAGAAGCGCAAATATCGCGCTTCTCCACTTTGAAGATGGCGAAAAAAATTACATATTAGCACCAAACGAAATAAAAATCGGAGACAAAATTCAAACCTCAGAAAAAACAGAGGTCAAAGCAGGCAACGCCATGCCGCTAAAGAACATGCCCATCGGTTCATTTGTCCACAACATTGAGCTAACTCCCGGCGGGGGCGGAAAAATTGTTAGAAGTGCCGGAGCAAGCGCAATAGTCGCTGCTAAAGAAGGTAAATATGTCCATATAAAACTGCCTTCCAGAGAAGTAAGAAAAATCCACGGAGATTGTTTTGCAACAATTGGGCAGATAGGCAACGTTGATTGGAAAAACCGCTCGGCTGGCAAAGCAGGCAAAACGCGCCACCTTGGAAGACGGCCAAAAGTTCGTGGTGTTGCTATGGATCCTGCTTCTCACCCGCACGGCGGCGGTGAAGGTAGAAGTGGAATCGGTATGAATCCAAAAACACCAACAGGCAAACCAGCATTCAGAAAAACCAGAAACAGAAATAAGCCGTCTAGTAGATTCATTTTATCGCGGAGGAAGAAATGACGAAGCGAGAAAATATCAGAGAAGCGCCATTGCGAGGTCGAAGTCTCGCAAGGCGACCTGCTGATATTTTGAAGCGAAGGAAATAAAATTTAAATTAAAAATGTCAGAAATACTAGTATTACAAAACGGAGATACAAGTGGCTAGATCAAGTAAAAAAGAACCATACATAGACGCTAAACTTTTAAAAAAAGTTAAGGCTCAAAAAGAATCTGGTAAAAAAGAGGCCATTAGGACTTGGGCTAGGGCAAGTATGATTTCGCCGGATTTTGTTAACCATACTTTTTCTGTCCACAACGGCAAAACATTTATTAACGTTTTTGTTTCCGAACCAATGGTTGGTCACCGCTTAGGCGAATTTGCGCCAACCAGAATATTCAGAGGTCACGGAAAAATAACAGAAAAATCGTCTGCCAAGAAGTAATTTATGGAAGTTACAGCAATTGCCAAAAATATACGAGTTTCGCCGCAAAAAGTAAGGTTAGTGGTCAATGAGATAAAAAAGATGCAGCCTAGCTCTGCCGTTAAAATGCTTGATTTTATTCATAAGGGGGCAGCAAAACCCTTAAAAAAAGTTTTAATGTCAGCAATTGCCAACGCAACAAATAACAATAATTTGGATGAGAAGTCTTTAACATTTAAAGAAATCCAGGTCGGTCACGGCCTAACATTCAAAAGATACCGACCAATATCCAGAGGACGTGTTCATGACATTAAAAAAAGAACAAGTCATATCAGAGTAGTTTTAGATGGTTTAGAAGCTAAAAGCAAAAAGCCAGAAGAGAAAAAAGATCAAGTGGCTAAAGACATGAATCAAAAGGAGGCAAAAGACAATGGGACAAAAAGTTAATCCGATCGGATTTCGAATGGGCAGCGTTTATACCTGGAGTTCTCGGTGGTTTGCCAAAAAAGGCGATTATGCAAAGTATCTGCTTGAGGATAATCAAATTAGACAATTTCTAATGTCCAAACTCAAACCAGCAGGTGTATCCAAAATAGAAATCGAAAGATTTTTTGACAAAAGGACAATAACGATTCATGTAGCCAGGCCAGGGGTAGCTATAGGACGCGGAGGAATGGGTGAGAAGCAGTTGAAGGCGGAGTTAAGTGCGAAATACAAAATAAAAGACTCCGGCAAACTAGAAATTAAATTCACCGAAGTCAAATCACCGGATTTGGACGCGTATTTGGTGGCCACAAACATTGCAGACCAGCTCGAAAAAAGATTCCCGTTTCGAAGAGTCATGCATCAATCGTTAGAAAGAACTAAAAGATCAGGAGCAAAAGGCGCAAAGATTTCAATTGCGGGCAGATTAGGAGGAAAAGAAATAGCAAGGCGCGAAACAATTAAGGATGGAGCAGTCCCCCTGCATACAATTCGCGCAAAAATAGATTTTGCTAAAGTTGATGCCCGAGTTCCAAAAGCAGGGATTGTAGGTGTGAAAGTCTGGATATATACAGGAGAAAGTTAGGAGACTCATCACTCATAACTCATCACTTCGACTGAAGGGAGCATTATGCTAGCACCAAGGAGAGCTAAATATAGAAAGCAATTTAGAAATAAAAGAAGAGGTCTTGCTCAACGAGGAACGAGTATGTCTTTTGGGACGATTGGGCTTAAGAGTCAGGGTGTTGGCTGGATTACCGCCAGACAAATAGAAGCGGCGCGTCGAGCAATGACTCATTATACAAAAAGGGGTGGCAGAATTTGGATTCGTATTTTTCCGGATAAACCTGTTACCAAAAAACCGGCTGAAACCAGAATGGGTTCCGGTAAAGGCGACGTTGACCATTACGTTGCAGTTGTCAAACCCGGAATGGTTCTTTTCGAAATGGGTTCTGTCGAAGAGGGAATTGCCAGGGAAGCTATGCGACTTGCGTCTCACAAATTGCCGCTTAAAACAAAAATAATTTCAAGATGAAAAAGAAAAATTTCGACGATTTAAAAGTAGCAGACATTGAGCAGCTAAGGAAAAAGGTATCAGATCTCCAGAAGGCAAAAACTAACGAGCTTTTAGAATTAAAAATGGGTAAGACCAAAAATGTCCATGCTGCCAAAGCCATGAAGAGAGATATAGCCAAGATTAAAACAATTATAAGAATGAAACTTACTGCAAAAACATCGATAACAAAAACTGAGAAGGAAGATAAACCTTCAGGCGATAGCGTCAATAAGACGGAGGTTAAATCACATGCCGCAAGTTAAAATAGGAACCGTCCTGTCCGACAAAATGCAAAAAACAATAGTTGTAAAAGTTGAAATGAAGACCAAACATCCGCTTTACAAAAAAATTATTACGAGGTCCAAGAAGATAAAAGCTAGAAATGATTTGGGTGCCAAAGTTGGTCAAACTGTCAAGATTACAGAAACGAGACCGATAGCGAAAAATGTCAACTTTAAAGTTACGGAGGTAATTAAATAATGCTAATGCGTCAATCAAAATTGAGTGTAGCAGACAATAGTGGTGCCAAGGTCTTACAAATTATAGGGCTTGGTAAGGGTACTGGCAGACGATTCGTCTCACTCGGAGACATTGTAACTTGCAGTGTAAAAGGGGCAATACCTCATGCTCAAGTAAAAGATCATGAGATTGTGAAAGCAGTGATAGTCAGGACAAAAAAAGAAACAAGAAGAAATGATGGAACATTAATCAGATTTTCTGACAATGCAGCCGTAATAATTGACAACAATAAATCGCCAAGAGCAACCCGTGTTTTCGGGCCGATTGCAGCTGAGGTTAAGAGAAAAGGATTTAATAAAATTGCATCTCTTGCTAAGGAGGTAATCTAATATGTTCAAATATAAAGCCGGTGACGAAGTATTAATTACTGCTGGTAGAGAAAAAGGTAAGAAAAGCAAAATAGAAAGAGTTTTCCCTCACGAAAATAAACTGGTGGTTACCGGTGTAAATATTTATAAAAGGCATAAGAAAGCGACAAGAAATGAAAAGGCAGGAATATTTGAAATTGTCAGGCCAATTCCGGTATCAAATGTGTTAGTTATTTGTCCAAAATGCGCAAAACCCACCCGTATTGGGTTTACATTTAAAGATAACGTTAAAAGTCGAATATGCAGAAAATGTAAAGGAATTTTAAAATGAGTAGTTTAAGTGATAAATACGTAAAAGAGGTTGTGCCGAAATTGAAAGAAGAATTCGGTCTTAAAAACAATCTTTCTCTGCCTCGTATCGAAAAAATAGTACTCAATACCGGGGCAGCTGAAGCACTTTCTGACAAAGGAGCAATTGAAAAAATTAGCGAGCAGATGGCCGCAATCGCTGGCCAGCAACCAAGTGTTACTAAAGCGAGGCACTCAATTTCGACTTTCAAGCTCAAATCAGGGGACAAAATTGGGGTTATGGTTACTTTAAGAGGTAAAAAAACATGGAACTTTTTGGAAAAGTTTATAGCGACAGTTGCTCCCAGGATGAGGGATTTTAGAGGGATGCCAACGGAAAAATTTGATCAGAAAGGAAATTACAGTTTTGGAATTACAGAACAAATACTTTTTCCGGAAATTGATTATTCAAAAGTTGACAAAACTAGGGGTTTGGTTATGACCTTAGTAATAAAAAATAGCAATCGGGATAAGTCAAAAAGAGTATTAGAACTTTTAGGCCTGCCTTTTAAGAAAGAAAGCTAAAAATGGCAAAAAAAGCATTGGTTGTCAAAAACGAAAAAAAACCAAAATTTAAAAATAGGCATATAAATAGATGCAAACTTTGTGGCAGACCACGAGCCTATTTGAGGAAGTTCGGTTTGTGTCGAATTTGCTTTAGAAGCTTAGTTCACAAAGGAGAAGTCCCGGGAGTTAAAAAATCATCATGGTAATAATTATTATGAAATCCGAATCTACCTATACAAATCTTAAATTGGAACTAGCTTTGCTAGGCCAATTTATTCCAATGAAGGGAAAGGGAATACTAAGGGAAAACCGTTAGGTTGTCCCTTAGAGCAAAATTTATGGATCCGGTCGCTAACATGTTTGTGATTATCAAAAATGGCTACATGGCCAATAAAGTTAATGTTTTGGTGCCATACTCAAAATTTAAATTCGATATTGTAAAAGTACTTGAAAAGCAAAAATTTATTGGAAAAATTTCTAAAAAGGAGAACAAGATTGAGATCGATTTGTTGTACGAAAATCAAAAGCCAAAAATACAAGAGATTAGAAAAATTTCTAAGCTTGGTCTGCGAGTATATTCAAAAAGTAAACATATCAATTCAGTCAGAGGTGGCAGAGGCCTAACTATTATTTCAACACCAGAAGGTGTAATGACCGGAGCAGAAGCAAGAAAGAAAAATTTAGGAGGAGAGGTAATCTGCCAGCTTTGGTAGAAAAATTTATGTCAAAAATAGGCAAATTACCAGTTAGTATTCCGGATGGCGTAGCGGTTAACGTCGCTGATAATGCAGTTAAAGTTTCAGGCCCAAAAGGTGAATTATCATTTTCGTTTAGGCCTGAGATAAAAGTCGAGATTGACAATAACGCAATAAAAGTGGTGCGCAAAAATGATACGAAATTTGTTAAAGCGCTTCACGGTTTAACAAGAAGTCTAATTGCCAACATGGTGAAAGGTGTGACCGAAGGCCACAACAAACAATTAGAATTAGTTGGTGTTGGATATCGGGCATCCAAACAAGGGGATAGCCTAGTTCTAAATGTGGGTTATTCTCACCCGGTAGTTATTGAGAGCTTGCCAGGAATTCAGCTCGACACAAAGGAAAATAAAATTACTGTTTCAGGAGCAGACAAGGCATTGGTTGGAGAAATAGCAGCA
>Ga0209210_1000824_pt1 | contig 29390 bp, 37 predicted proteins | sample RifGroA1_FD_183991 | JGI IMG/M metagenome (GOLD analysis project Ga0209210, IMG submission 183991) | Contaminated groundwater microbial communities from Rifle, Colorado, USA - Rifle Groundwater A1 (SPAdes) (version 2) | ecosystem: Environmental > Aquatic > Deep subsurface > Groundwater >...
TTTGTATTTTGACCAACGATTAATCAGCGATGATGTGCCAATGTTAAATAGCGACCAATCAGCAGAATATCCAAGATTAGTCCTGACTGCGCTTAATGCCAAATTTGTAGTTGCCAGTGCCATTTTAAGCAATTAACTCTTTTTTAGCATATTTGCCATGTTTTATATGAGATTTACTCATATTTATTCTTGCTTTAAAAGAGGGACTTTGTTTATGTTTACCCATAGCAGGCTTACTCATTTTTAATTTTGTTTCATCAGACATTTTAACAATTCCTTTATTTTCATATTAAACTCCGTAACAAATTACATCACCTTTAACTGTTAATGTACCAGAAGAAGATAATTTTTTTTGCCAAGTACCATTATAACTCCAATAATATTCCGTTGTACCATTTGGAACTTGTAACCAATAATTGGCCTCAGTCGAATCATAATGAATAATATTATTACCTGCTCTAATCCCCAGTTCTCCAAATAATGTGAGTTTCTGACTTCCGGCAGTGCCTCCAATAATGACATTATGACTTGTAAGAATAGTTATGGCAGATGTATTTCCGACATCTGCTGAAATCATTATTTTCCCGCCTTCACTCCTTAGTGCAATATCACCGCCTACCGAGCCATTAATTAAAAAATTAGTACCATAAGCAGCTCCTATATATCCCTTTGTAACATCAGATAAACTAAACGTAATTGCAGAATTAGCCGTGCTGCTATTAAGATTTAATAATTGAGATTTAGTTGTAGTACCGATACTAACCTGACCTGTAAACGTAGGATTTGTAAACATTGTAGCCTTACTCTCATTAGTCACATTACCAAGTCCTACATCTGATGATACTAATGCAAGAGCCGTTTTAAAATTTGCTGCATTCAAAGCACTAACAGAATTATTAGCATTGAGACGGATGAAAGTAATCGCTCCGGGATTGGCCAGAGTAATCAGATTATTTCCTACTGTTGTATTTACCAGTGAAGTTCCCCATGCCGTACCTGTTGAAAGAGCAATACCAGATGCAGGATAAGTAGATGAAAGTATAATACTGGAGTTTGTCGGAGTTGCCGCTGCAGGCACTGTCCATGCCCCCTTTGCATTTAAAAAATAACTTGCACCAGCGTTATTAGCACCAGGAACCATGCCTTTTATAGGAGACGACGTACTGAATAATGCTCCTTTTGTAATTATTGAAGCGGCCTTAATAAGCCTATCTTGTAGAGTATGCGGTACAACCGGATTTGCTAAAACGACTTTTATCTTATAAGGATTAACCAGCGGGTATTCAATACTCGAAATTCTGATTAACTTATTAATTGAAAGTGCTGAATCAATTATAGTAACCCTGTTGCCTGCTTTTAAAGATATATTATTCAGTTTTGCATCCTTTGGGTCGATCTCTAAAGTATATAATACATGAGGAGCACAGTTTTCATTCAGGTATCTTTGCGTAGCGGCCTGTAATGTGGCCTCTGCCGTGTCGATATACGTTTGAGGCATTATTATATTAACAAGTGTATAAGTATCCCCAATTACAGGCAGATGAGTTGCATTCGGCTGTATATATCCATCAGAATCAGTAAATGATTCTATATAAATTCGTTTTGTAGTATAATCAAAGTGCGAGATTTCACACTGTACCCCGGAAAGGACACCTGATTTAAAGACCACTGATGCCGTTTGTCCTGAGATATTATAATCATTTATATCAAAGTTAATTGAGGTATCTTCAATAAAACTTGTTTCCGGATTTAAATCCGTACCTGTCCCTCCGGCTGCATTTGCGATTAAATTATCAGCAGTTCCCGATCCTGGCGTAATTGTTGCTGCTGCAAAATCTACACCCGGCACAGCAGCCATAAATAATATTTCTGAATTGGAAATTCTTGTCAGCGTAACGGCCCCAAAATCATTCTGATGGTCAAGATAAAAAGCAAGTACTGTAACTGATACACTTGTATTCCAAACCATTGTTTCAGAGTAACCGTTACATCCTACTGTACAATCTCCGGATGCATTATTTTTTGTTATCTTGTCAATCCTTGCTACCGCACCTGATCCACCGGCATCGAAATTCATTGTTACCGCTGTGATTGTTCCGGTACGTTCAGGAAATATATTATCATCCACGAAAACACCTTCAATAGTACCATATAAGGCTGATGCAGAAGGTGAATCCAGATAGCCTGATGCCGCATAACCTGATGGAGCGAAAATGAGTCTTTTATTCCCGTTTCTGTAAGTGTCCGGGATATTTGTTTGTCCTCCAAATCCGTAACACCGGGTAATGATGTTTTGATTCAAAACCTGTTCACGGGTTAATTTATAAAGTCCGTTTTCACGACCATATTCAAAACTATATCCCGAAGCCCCGGCAATAGAATCCTGTAAACTAATAACCTTATCAGTGATATCATATTCCATTTTATAAGCTTCTGCAATTTTTGAAAGAGCAGATAGACAGGATTCGTTTGTAAATTGCAAGGTCTTATCTATACCAGTTGAACAAGTACCGGAAGCCCACGTAGGATTTATTTCATTAATATTCGTAAGTATCTTACTGATAAAGTCTACAGGTGACCCATCATAACTAAAATCAGTCAACCCATTTGCGCCGTCTTTAAAAAGTTTTTTATTAAGATTATAAAGATTAGCCTGGAAATCTACATTGTATTTAAAAGTCGAATCATTGATCTTAACTACACTCGGAAGCTGATTAATAAAATAGTTCTCCCCGGTTGCTGCGCCTCCACTGGCAGGATATGTGATATAATCACCGATAGTTATGTCAAGAGCGGAAGCAGAATTATGAATGAACTCCGAAGTTATCTTATGTTCACCCATTAACTTTTTACTATAAACACACCTATCATCAATATCAACTGTAATTGGTATTGCCCTTCCGCTGCGATATATATCGATACTTATCATGTCACTGAAACTGCTATCAAACTCATTCGAAACTTTGCAATAACACCCAAATTATAAAGAAAAATATTATCAACCTTAAAGCCTGAAGTGGCAAAGCAAACTACTGTAACCCCATTCAAAACTATTGATCTGGTTCCGGCAGAAGAAAAAACTTTATAAAGAGCCTGTATCTTACTTTGAAAATCCGACAAAGAAGACCCTGTGATAAATCCATTAAATTCCAGAGTATTATTTTTGCGCTTTACTATCTGATAACCCTCTGATCCATATTTAGTGAATTGCTGCTCTTTGAGCTCAGGCAAATCATGTAATGCTTCTGCTTTGGACAAATATAGTCCAAAAGATAAAAAAGGTATTGAATCAATAGTATAAGTACTTATACCTGATGCAGGTAAAGTTCCGGTTAAGCTAACTACCGTCTCCCTGAAGGTCATTACAACACTTGCTCCTCCGTTCATGTATTCAGGTATTACCGATTTAACGTAACCCGAAGCACTATTATATGGCGTCTCGAAAATACTTAGTCCGGTTGCTGCATTAATGGCAGTATAGAAGCTACTCAAATAACCATTTATACCTGATGCAGTTCCACCAATTGAACCTGAAAAAATAATATCCCGTCCGGCAAAAAATATCTCATCAGCCAAAACCCACGGCTCCACGCCTGACTCATCGCCCCATTCATGAAAACATTCTCCTGCTCTTTCCGGCATGTTGAAACAGTTCTGAATAGCAATATTTGAACCCGGTGAATGCCCTGCCCGGATATTGTAAGTATTGTATAAATTTATGCCATCAAGTAAATATGCCATTATGCAACCTTATTTTGCTTCCGAATTATCCATGCTTTTTTCTGTGCCTCACTCATTATTTTTAATTCCGCTTCAGAATGTTTTCTTTTCTTACCAGCCTCACTTAATTTTCTTCTATGTTCATCTGACATATTTAAAGTTGCTATTCTTTTTTTATTTCTGGATTCAATGGAATCTTTTTTACCATAATTTGGGTTATTTTTACCAGAATGATTAAATCCAAACATTGGATTATCTGATCCTAATCCCTTCCCTTTATGTGAAATGCTTTTCTTTCTTCTTGTTTCAACTGAATCAGTAGGTCTTTGTTTGGCTGCTTCACTTTGTTTCTTTATGGACTCTTTTGTATGGTGTTTCCTAAAAAAGTGATTTTTTTCACCCATTAAGGATTCACTTATTTTTATTCTAGTTTCCTGCGAAGGTTCTCTGCCTTTTGCTTTTTCACTTAATATTAATTTAGTCTTTTCAGAGTGTAAAAATCCAAGAGTACTACCAGCAATTTGACAAACATTAAAATAAGGTTTTAAGGTATCAATATAAAACTGTTCTCTTATAATTAGAAATTCAGGAAAACATGGCTCGATAATTATAAATACTAAATCAGATTCACTATATTTATTAAAATGTCTTTGAAGTTGTGGTGAATGATGTTTATTGTTTCTTAATGATTTTAAATGACATCTCCATCTATCTCTAAAGTTAATAGCGCTACCAATATAACACCGTCCGGGATTTATTTGTGATTGAATTTTATATATACCTGAATATTTCATATTTAAAGATACAAATATTTTTAAAAAGAACCTACTGCTGGCTGTTTAGTATTTGAAACAATGCTTTTTAATTCTATTACGGCTAATTGTAATTGCGTTACTGTTTCTGCGGTATTTTTCTCTATACCCACAAGATGATTGACTCCCATAAGAGTATAATCTTTGCTAATACGAATATCATCTGATGTACGTCTCCATATACCGGCCAACTCCGTCCCGGTCTGCTCTGAAATCTGTCTCTGGATACCCATCGAAAGACCCTGATTTAAAACCTCTCCCCCTATATTTAATCCGCTTGTCATAGTTTCATAAGCCTCTTGGTTTTCATCTGCTATTTCTGCTATCCTTCTGGCATTTTCTTCTTTTTCAATATTAGTAATACCTCCGGTCATTGCACCCTTCAACCATTCCATGTAAGCAAGCATTTTAGGACTTGATAAAAGTGAATCTGTAAATACACTCATCACGGCATCAATTAACACCTGGTTCATATAGTCTGCAAAATCATCAACTGATGTTTTCCCTTCCTGAAATCCTTGTGCAATAACATCTGCAATAGTATTTTCTGTAATACCCCCTGTAAGAAAATCTGTTAATGCCTGTTCAGCATCTTCAATTAATCTGTTAGTCTCTTCGAGTGCATCATTAACTTCCTTTAATTTATTTTTTCCTGAACCAACCAATCCACCCAAAATACCGGTCCGATGACTTGCTATCTGAATTTCAAGTTCTTTTTGTCTCTTCTCTTGAGTTACTTTTAATTGTCTGAGATACTCAAGTTCGTCTTTTCTGGCTTGTTCCTGACCTCCTTTTCTTTCTGATAGTTCAATTAACCGTGCCTGTTCCTCAAGTAGTACATTAATATGCTCTATCTGTGATTCAAATTTCATAGCAGCAGTCGGGATATATGATATTATCCCGGCTAACATTTTACCTGCTGCGCTGGCTATTGCAGCAGGATTACCGGTAGCCATCGCAATGAAAGTATCCAGTGAACTATTTAGCAATGCCATTGACTTTTCGTCCAGTCCAATTTGTTCTCCGATCTGATAAACCAGGTCAGCAGCAGCATTAACTATATGATTCCTTAAATCTAACTGTTCTTTTAATAGTTCTATTTGATCTTTGTCATTTTCTGCAATGTCTTTCTGCATCTTCTTATACCACTCAACGCTCCCGGAAGCTAATTTAAAATTATCCGCCCCTTCTTTGCTAAATTCAGAGCCTATTGCCGGAGTCTTCCCTTTTCTTACTAAAGCCCTGTTAAGTATTGAATATCCTTTGCCGGGATCTATCTTACTAAGTATTTCATCTATTTTTTCATATTCTTTTTTAATAGCTTCGAGAGCCTCTTTTGCTTTTTGTTTCTCAGAATCATACAATTCCTTTCTTGCAGCCATTAAACTATTAGTTGCCCTCACTTGTCTCTGATCACTTTCTTTCTGCAGATTGATTTCCTCTGCAATGGCCTCCTCAAGTTTCTTCCTATCTTCATCCCTTAATTGTCCCCGTTTTTCGAGTTCAACATTCTGATTCCTTATATTCAGAATTACCCACTGCTGATGCTTAATTTCATTCTGCGCTGTCCTATTTTCCAGATCAAGAGCCTTTTGAAGTGCAGTTATTCTTACTTCTGGCTTCTTTGTATCATCAGCATAAAGTAACCTGGCCTTAACAATTTCTGCGTTAGCTTTTGCCCTTGGTACGATCATTGCACGTTCAGCATCTCCCAATTCTTGCTGTCTTCGTGTATAATTTTCAGCAGCCTCTCCGGCTTCATTCATTGATGTTGTAAGGTCATCAAAATATTTCCTTACTCCGGGAATAAAGTTTGCAGTTGTCGAAATTAATTTCAATCCATTTACAAGTCTGGTTCCCCAGGGAGTCGCCTCATCACCTTTCTCCCCGACCATTGATTTTCCTAACTTAATAAATTCACCCTGCAATACTCCAACCGCCGCCTTTAGTCCAGATATTTTTCGTTCAAGTAATTCAATCCCTTCCTGCGACCTTGTTAAAAATGATAATACAGTTTCTTTCAGTACCTTAACTACCGCCTGAACAGAAACATAAGCAAGCGCCATTCTGCCTATCTTATCTATAATTCCAGTAGAAGACTTTTCAATCTGAACATTCCCTTCAATCTGTTGTTTTTGTAATTTAGCAAGCTGCGCCTGTTCTTCTGCGAGTGCTCTCTTAACTGACTTTAATTCCCCTGCAGCAGCCATTTTACTCCGTCCCGCCGTTGCATCATCATAGGCTTTTTGAAGTCGCTTAACATCCTGCTCAATAGATTTGATGAGAGTCTTTTGCTCAGCGATAGCCTGTTTAAATGATTTGGTCATTTTATTAAGGCCCTGATCTGCCTGACTTCCGGCCTTCTCAACACCTTTTGCCCAGTCTCTGACAGTTTTATTACTGTTTCGGATAGCAGTTTCAAGCTGTACGGTATTTAACGAGGCATCAAAAATTATACTACTCATGGCTTAATATATTTTCCAAGTATTAAATTTGCCTGATCGCCGGTAATCATCTTTTTTGCTTTGTAATCCCAGTAAGGATAATCATACATTTGAAGTTGTAAAGAAATCCAAGAACTTTCCATTAATTCTTTCTCTGTTAATCCAAGTTTCACACGCATCAAAGCCAACCGGCCAAAGATAGACTCTCCTCCTATTGTTCTTCCTGTTTCACTACTGTCCGGATCATCCCTTTTGCTGAAATTATAATGTAAAAAAAAACCTCTGAATCACATTGTTTTCTGACAATATTAAATAAAGTCTGAATATCTTTTAACGGAAGTTTAAGAATAGCCCTGTAAACAATCCATTTATATTTTGTCCCTGTAGCAATAGTTATTACCTTAGCTATATAACGGATATCAGGAATGCCAGACATTAATGCCGGGAACATTTCTTGCTCTTTGTCAATCTCTTTGATCTGAGATACTTCGCCACTGATATCAATTAACTGTCTGGCTGTAATGGGTTTTATTTTTAATCTAAATCGAAACCAACCATACTTTAAAGTAAAGCGGTCTTGTGACCCCGATAGTCCAAGAATAATATTTGAAATCTGTCTCTGCATTAAGCTACTCTATTTTGATGTTTTTCATTATATGCTTTTTTACGGCCTTCAACCATTTTGCTTAATGTTTTTTCTGAATATGGATTAACCTTTCCTTTATTCCACGGTGTTTTGCCTTGATGTTTTTTAAGAGTTTCTTCTGAATATTTACTCCCTTTAGCCCAAGTATTTCTACCTTTCATCCCCTTGCTGTGATTTTCTCTTGTTTCTTCTGACATCGGAGGTCTTTTTTTGGCTGAATCACTCATCTTTTTACTTGTTTCTTTAGGGACGCCTTTTTTACCTTTATTCCATGCAGTCTTACCTTTGTGTGCCTTACTACTTTGTAGTTTAGATTCTATTGTATGATGTTTACCAAACATAGGATTATCTTCACCAAACAAACCTATATGCGAAGGCTCACCTGTAATCTTACAAATATTAAAGAATGGATTTAGAGTATCAATATAATACTGCTCTCTGACAAAAAGAAATTCAGGAAAACAAGGTTCAATAATAATTAGCACTAAGTCTATTTTCCCATACTTATCAAAATGACGTTGCAATTTTAAAGAATGATGATCTCCTTTTCTTAAAGAGTTTAAATGACGAGACCATCTATCCCTAATATTAAGGGAGCTGCCTATATAAATTCTTTCAGGATTTATAATAGACTGAATTTTATATACACCGGATAGTTTCATACCCAAAGATACAAAATAATAATTAAGATCCTCTTCGGAGGCTCTTAATTAAAATGCGCTAATCTTCCAACTACCAGTGTTATCCAATGTCATTTGAGGGAGGGCCTTGAGCTCCAAAGAAAAAAGCTTATCCCTTCCACCACCGCCGGTGATGCGAGTGATGCAGTTTGCATTATACATCTGAAGCTTATGCCCTGAATCAAGTAAAAGCTCCAATGCAAGGTTAATAGTCGTGTAGCCGGTTGCAGGAGTGTATCCGGAGGCATTGCCTGTACCACCTTTCAAGGCAGCAATATTGGCGAAGGTCATGTCATAGAACTGCATGATTGCAGAAAGTTCGCCTTCTTCTGTTTTTACGCTTCTGACAGGTGAAAACTTCTGATCAACATAGAAGTTAGTCAGAGATCCTTCTGTCTCCTCAATACTTACAGATCCCTTAACGGTATCCGGTAAGGTAGTCAGAGCGGCACCCGAAGGCATATTGCTCCCGGTTGCGGCTGTTCCGTATTTTACGGATGCTATTCCAAATAAATAAACTGCCATATTCTTAATTATTAATGTTTTTGAAACTAAATCTTAAATTTGAATAATGTTCTCCAAGTTGCTCCTCCCTTATTGTCTCCTGACTTTCAAGATCAATGAGATAACTTGTTGTAGAGACTTGTTTTAATGCTGCCAGAATTAATGCTGATCCGGCTTCCAATTTTGTGGCATCAGGGATTAACCCGATACCCGGCCCTCCGTCAATATCCTTAACGTGATAATTCACGTTGACATAACATTTTTGCATCACATTAGCATTTACCGGGAGCGAGTTGATGACCACGTATTCTGTTGCGGTTGACTTGCTGGGTTTTGTCTTTAAATATTTTGGTTTCGTTATAGACCCCAAAAGTGAGTAAACAATACCTATTATGTAATCCGTAGTCTTATAATCGCTCATGGTATAAATGTTTCTTCCATTCGTGCTGCCGTGCCTTCCTTAATGACTTCGAGTTTTTCCAAGTGTAATGCCAGATCAATCATACAAACATCTGCCTGGTAAGAAATGACATTATATCCTTTCGACTCTACATAAGAAGCGTAATTCATCCCTGCAATGAGGATCATCTGAAAACCAGTCGGTTTGATGAACTCCTGAATTGATTGTTTATTCATTGATGCAATTTCTGCAGCAGATAACCGACCTTCAGTTATTTTTCCAGCAAGTGTCCCCGGTTCCTTTCCGATAATCAATTCCCCATTATGGAAAATATAATACCCGATTGAGTTCCGAAGGTTAGCCGTTACATCTTCATATTGCCCTGCTACATGACTTTGCGCCTGTCCACGTGCATTAATAATAAATTGTTCAGCATCATTAATAAACGCATCAATAATTTGTTGATAAAGTAATCCAGCCTGTTTTTCAATATCTTTCATTGACTTAGCCTCGTTGAAATTACTCTTTAGAGCCATAGTCTTGAATTTAATTGACCATTCGAGGCACGTTTTACTTTACCCGTGATCGTACCGTTTGAAAGTGCAGTAAGAACAAAATCAGATCCTGCCGGTATGACCACTGTTGTAACAGGCATGAAAAGATCAAAAGAATAATCTATCATCACTCCATCTGCCCCTGCTATTTTCTTCCCCGTGCCGTTCACTTCTGCCCGGCATGAAAAAGTATAATCAGTTGTCTCCCCTGCAGTCCAAACTCCGCTTGCATTCTGTGAACCAGATGCAGAAGTAGTTACTACGATACTATCAGGATATTGTTGCATCAGAAACGTTGTACAAAGGTTGCCGTTTTTTTCAAAGAACTTGCTGGTATTGGATTCACTGCACTATACTTTGTATAAATACCTGCTGCCAAACTTAAAAGAGTTGTCTTATCAGCCAAACTGACCTGATACCCCCCTTCAACAACATTAGGGACAGTTACAAGTGTAGTGATCGCATCAGCATAAGCAAGATCAAAAGACTCACCACCTGAATAAATACCAGCAGAAGCAAGCCCTCTGTCCTGTAACGCAAGAATAAAAGCATTCTCAGACAAAGGATAATTCATCTTGGCTTTTATCGCTTCAAGGTTTGTCATGTCGTTTTATTAAAATAGGAGTAGGAATCCTACTCCTATTAATATATAATTAACTCCATGAAGTCGCATCAACCTTCAGGATAAATATCCCGTCCACATCGGTAAACCGGGGAAAGGCATTGGCCTGCCCTTTAGTAAATTCACCGAAAGGCTCCAACTCTGACCACTTCGATAAAAGTATATGATCTCGCTTGACCTGGATGGATTTTTTACTTACTGATTCACTGGTTTCCTCAGCTATAGGTCCGTGAAGGACGTTACCGATTTTTAGATCAGGAATAAAGGTTACATAACCATTTTTCCATGCAGCTACGTTGGTAAGTGCATGTGCATTGCTTTCAAATCTCACATTCGAGTCAACTATAACAATCTTCGGAAGAAGCCTTGATTCAAATAGATTACTCAAATCCGTAAATGTCGGAGTGGCTTTCGTGGTTGTATTACGGAGTACTGCCCATTCATTCTGTACCTGTGTTGATGCTACAAGCTCATTAAATGCTGTTCTATCGCAACACATATACTCCAAAGGATACCCGGAAGCCCTTGCATTATCTGTAAGAGTCCTGATATCAGTCATTGGAACACTACCAGATGCTTGTGACCATTGAAGAGTAACGCCTGTTTTATTCCCAGTAGGAATACCGAAATCACAAACATCTTCAGTTATGATCCCATTATTGTTTGAGGAGGTAAGAGATATCTGACCATAACTAAGTGCCTGCATAGCAAGGTACTCAGTACGTGCCATAACACCTGTATAACAGAAATCAATGTCATTAAACACGAGGTCAAGAAGTGCGCTCCTATTAATATCGCCCAAAGATAATGCTTTCAGAATGTTATAATCATTCATATCCTTTTCATCCATCTGCCTTTTAATGGCTATCTTTGGGATGTCTCCGGTTATCTTGGTGATAATTCTACGAGATTTGAGAGGCGCAGAAGAGTTATACTCGATAACATCTGCCATTACAGGATTACCACCCGACCCAGAAAGGGATTCCCATGTTAATTGAGTGGTATATTTTAAAGGGAAAAACTGTTGCCAGAAAAGTTTATTAAGGAACAGTTCACGCCGACGGTTAACGTAAGCTTCGACATTCACTTTCGTTAACTCTTTTAAAATTGATCTTTCCATTTTTTCTATTTTTTAAAAGTTAAACGAAACGAACTAAAGGAAGTAGTGCCTTAATGGTTGCATCAACAAAATAAGGCAATTGTGAAGTACGAACACGACCACGGACCAAAAGTCCACAACCGTTATTATCGTTAGTCAGATCGACAGGGTTAGTTGCAATAGCAACAGGAGAGTATCGAAATCCACCGCCATTAAATCCTGAAGTAGCATTTTCAATTACCAACCCACTTGCAGCAATAGCAATACTCAAATTACTACTGAGGTTAAGCACATCTTTCCCTGTGCCAGAAGCTACAACTGATGTGATCCTGACGCCTGATGCAGTGCCTAAACTATAACCAAGAAGATCGCCTGCTTTAAATTCATGGTTGTTATAAACTACGACATGATTAAAACCTGATGCTACCAAAGCATTGGCTAACATAGCTGTTTTCGTGAGATGATAAATCCCATCAGAGTCCACTCCAAGGAGTGCACCCTCTTTCATCCCAGTTGCTGAAGTCGGAAAATCATCTTTCTCGACCACACCGCCTCCGGGAATATCCTCAAGGATCAGCTCGACGGCTAAATTCCTTTCGGTATCTGTTGAAGAAAATGTTTGCATAATTATTATTTTTTAATTAATACTTTGCCTTGCGGCTCTTTCGGGAACTTCTCATTAAGGTAAGCATCGATTGTAGATTTCTCACTTTGCTGCCCGCCTCCCGTTGGCGGTACTGAAATAACGACCCCCTTCTCTGCCATTTCCTGTTTGAATCCGTTGTAATCGGTTTCAATAGATGCGACCAGTTGATCAATCTCGGCCTCTGATTTTGGAATCAGATTCCGACCCTTTAAATACGATGCAGGTATATCCTTTAATTTTTCATGCTTACTCACTTTTTCAGCTAATGAGGCTAAAGTCTTTTCCTGTTTTTGCTTTTCAATCTCCGCTTTAAGAGTCTCAGTTGATTCCTGTTGTTCTTTTTTAAAAGCAGTGAACCAAACAGGCTCATTCGGATCAGGATCAGCGTCTTTGTCTTTCGGAGGTCTGCCGACTTTCTTTATCGGCGTACCGTCTTCATTAAGTCCGTGTTTTTCCTGGAAATTCTTTAAAGCTGTCTTTTGTGCTTCTGTTGCTCTGCGGTCGCCTTCGATCTGAAGTTGTGTTGCAGAGAATTTGAGTGTCTCGATGATCCCGTCTGTGAATACGGTCTCAATATCTTTTTCTTCTTTTACGGTTTTGCTGAACGTATCTGCAACCCCTGATAAAAATGATTCACTGACCCCGGTTAATTTCGATTTCAGGAATGCTAAAATTTTCTCTTTCATAAAATGAATATATTTTGTTCAAAATTACGTTAAAGTATATTGTTAGTTCAATAAGATTATTTAACTTCGTCCGCATATAGACAAGCAATATGGTAATAACAGTTGAAGAGTATGCCAAAATGTTCCCCTCGAAAGGGAAAGAAGTCTCCCCAAAAACTATTATAAGACGTTGTATAAATGGTTTTTTGCCCTCACATCACCACGCAAGGAAACTACCAGGCGATCAGGGCCAATGGGTGATTGAAATAGCGGATGAAATTCCCAAAATAGTCGTAACAAAGACAGATCCACCAAAACCGGATATAAGAAGTATGAATCGGAAATATTTTAATTTTCAGTAATAAAAAAAGCCCCTCCGATATGGAGAGGCTCTTTCCGAAAAACCTGGGGGCTAATTATGAATTTCTAATTCTTTTAGTTTCTCAGGCGCAATCATTCCCTGCACTTTTGCGGTATCTAATAATCTATTAAATGAAGCAGTTTTTGCATCTCCATTTTGCTTTTTATAAAGTAATTCCTTCAAAACATATTCTGCATCATTTACCATTGGTATCTTCCAACCAGTTACAATAAAAGTTCTGTTTTTGCTTTTTGTTAATTTTCGGGATGGAATTATAGAATGACCGAGACGGGTAGCAATTTCAGATACTTGAAACATTTGCGTTTTCATCATCTTAATATAATCATACCTGAATTTCTTTACAGAATATCCCTGTCCGAAAATTGCATGACCTAAATCATCATAGGTCATAAAGGCGTTTTCTCCTTTTGTATTTGAAAGGAGTAAAGCATAAATTTGTGATGCTAAACTTAGTTTCATAATTATTATTTTTTATTGGTTTGTATAAATGTATCTATCATTGTAACTGTTTTGTTGAGATTATTAACAAGTTTCATGTGCCAGTTAATCTGTTCCCAAAATTTTGGGACGCCACCAACTTCACGATAAAGTGTAGTTAATCTTAAAAGCTTATCCTGTAAGTCAGAATTAAGAGAATCAACAGATTTTATTTCATTCTCAATAGTTCTGGAAGTATCAATAGATTCTTTCTTCTTCTTTGGAACTATCACTTCTTCAATAACAGCATTAGTCATTGCCCTTTGTCCACCCTCAGATTCTTTATATTTTGCAACGACTGCTTTTTGCTTTCCTTTTGGAATATCAAACTCCTTAACAGAAGTAATAAAGTTTCTGGCAGCCCTTTCGGTAGGTAAACTATCTATTGCTTCCCGATCAATTTTATCATCCTGAATCATCTTCAGACGTTCAAGAGAATAGGAAACCCGGCTTTCATTCCAGTTAAGAAACTGTGAAATCATATCCTTACCTATAATAGTTAGGCGTCCATGGGAGCTTAACTTCTTCACTTCTTCCGGGTGCTGCTCAAGAAATTGCTTTGTGACCCTGACCGTCTCATCAATGACTCTCGGCAATGCTGTCCATGCTTCCATGTTCTCATTTGCCATAATCTTTATCATTGTTGCATCATCCAATTCCTTCACCGGAATATCAACAAAGTCTATGGACTTAAACACTTCTCTTATTGCTGCCAGTCTGTGATGACCATAAGCAATTTGATATTTGTTTCCATGTTTCCGGGAAAGTATATTATCCCAAAATCCTGTTTGCCGGATAGATTCAATAAGGCTTTTCACCTTTGCCTCATCCATAGGATAATTATTCATATCCCTGTATGGATTAGGTTCTAAATTCTTAATTTGTACTTTCATATATAAAAAAATTAAGCCCCACTAAAAAGAAAAAGCCAGAGGTAAGTACAACCGAACCTTCTGGACAATTCCCCGTTAATGGGGCAATTTTAAAATTAAATAATTTCTTCATGTTGTACTTTTAGAATACCAAAGATAAACCTATTTTTTGATTTTCATAATGTTTTCGATAATATTTTGATTGTCCTCAATCCAGAACGGAGTACTTTGGTATTTTGAATACCTGTCAAAATTTTCTTTTACATACTTTTGAAACTTATCTGAATAGGTTGTAATCTGTTTAGCCTTTAGCGGTTCATTACCTTTTAGGTATGCGTTAAAATCATCAGGAGGCATTAAAACAGCGACCGCATGACAAAGGCAAATCGGATGCCAGCCTACCCAAACAAATGTTTTTGGATAAGTACCTTCACATTCATCACAAATATCAAATATTTTATGCTGTGCTGAAAGTGATATTTTTTTACCAATAACCATCGGAAGTTTCAACCAACGAATATGGTCTGCCAGAAGATACGCCTGATTCGTGTTTGTACGTGCCACACGCATAGCATTTTTATAAGCCGAGTTATACACTCCCTGGCCTGGTTTATTCTCCAACATTGCCTTACTTGCAATAAGACGGCCATTATTATCACGTACACGACGAAACAAAGCATCTGGATTTTTAAGGTAAGTTCTAATCCTGCGTGAAATAGTACTGGCACTGTCCCCATTCGCTAATCCGATACCTAAATGAATTTTAAGTTCGCCCCTTAATTGTTTTGCTACCTGCCAAACTGAATCTGAAAGTGTTTTAGTTCCATGCTTGCCGGAAATAAACGCTTTGAGTGCCGGAATGTTAGGCAAAAAGTATTTTGCAGATTGTACTGCTTTAATTTTGCCAATAGTTGAAAGGTAATCTTTTACTATCTGATCATTTTTAGAGTTACTTAGTCCCCAGCTCTTTTCAATATCCAGTTCAGTTAAATCCAAAACGTCCTTATGAAACGACTCAATTATGATGTCAATCTTTTTATTGATAGCACCGTTATATCGGAAACTTTTTGAAAATTTTATAGAAGGATCATTTGAAAGTAAGGCAAATTGTTCAGCAACCCGGTTAAATATTTCCCGGAATTTTTTATCATACTGCAATTGCCGTTTTAAAAACTTATTGCGATATTCGAGTGAATGATCAGGCATAACCTTCTGATTTAAGTACCAAAGTTACACCATTTTTTAATTGTCCCATCTGATCGCACCATTTAATTGACCGTTCAAAATTATCATTTAAGGCCGGTAACATATCATCATAAATTCCAGGCTTTAAATAATTACAAACAGCAACTATCTCTTCCACGTCATTAACATCAATAATCCCGTCCATATTAAAGAAGTCGCTAATATTCCTGCACCCATAATAAATCGGTACTGTCCGGGTCTGAAAGCAATCAATAAGTTTTTCGGTAAAGAAATTAGCTATTGAAGTATTCTCAATCGCAATATGAAACATGGAATCAAATAGCGGATTTTTTGAGTCACCCAAAATTAACTGCCCTGTATAGTCTGCCTCATTCCACGGAACGAATGTATGAAAATGTTTTGCATTGCCGCTTAGATAGAATTTTTTCGGAATGGTTATCATATCCTTTTTTCTCCATAATTCATGCCTTAATTCGTGACCTTCTAAAGTCTGAATATTCTTACCCCCGACGACAGTTGAAACGCTAAACTCTTTTCTTGGTTCATAACCTTTGACCCACGTATTCGGAAAGTGAAATAACCTTGCTTTTGGATTCGTCTGCAGAACTTCTTCCTGGTATGTCAGTACGTAATTATAATAACCTTTATACTTTTGTACAAGTGGAACCATAGGCGACCGCCACGGCTCTTGTAAGATGATAATACGAAGCGAATCCGGCGGGATATCTTCTAAAGTAAATTGATCTATATAGACATTGACTTCTTTGTTGCAGTCAATATCTAAATTGATCGGATAGGCGTAATGAAATTTAACCTTCATGATATAAAGTTCCAGTCATTTAAAAAAACATCTGTTATCTCATTTGCAATAGTCCCGGAAAACCAAACAGCCGGAGCGCAAACAATTTTATTTGTATTTTCATTCAGGTATGCACCCCAACGGGAATAAGTCGAATTTGCTATTATATTGTGTGTGCATTTAGTCTGCAGGTAGAAATCAATGTAATCAGGGACACCTTCGCTAAATATTACCCTTTGATCTTTAAATGTCTCTTTACACCACGGAATGTCATCAGAGATAATATAAATATGGTCTATCTGAGTCTTTGAATCCATAAAAGATAAAGCCTTTTTATAGTAATTTTCACCACAAATATGACTCGCATTTATAAGATAGTCACCCCTTCTGACGTGAAGCGAAACACTATTTATAAAATCAAACTTTATACTTTCAAGCATCTCGTGATCTTTGAATAGTTCAATAATTTCCTTCCGGTATTTGTCGAAATATTTCTCACTTGAAAAGTACCCACCGATCATTAGATTCTTTTGGTAAGGAATAGGGTCATAATTATACCTTCGTTCCTGATAATATGCTTCTTGCTTCCAACCTGGCGGTAAATCTTTGAGCTTTCTGAAAACGTTATTCCGGTATGTTGATGGATGAACTCCCTGACTCAATGAACCCATATTAAGATTAAAGGCACACTCATCATTATTTTCGAGTGCAAGGGCGTAAGCGGCTGCTATTTGAAACATCCGTCCCCCTAAACCACCACATAACATTGCTGAAATCATCTGTTTAAAATTTCTATTATAAAGTCCATATCCTTTTCGCTTAAATCCTGATGATTAGGCAGATAAAATCCAAAGTTATGAATTAAATCAGCATTTGGATATTTATAATTTCCATGTTTTTTCATCCAGAATGGTTGTTTTCCGATTGACCCCGCTATCAGTGGCCTGGTTACAACTCCATTTTCCTGCAGTTCCCTGACTATCCGGTCTTTTTTAATACTCACAACAGGATAGGCAAAATTTGAAACATAACCCCTTTCTTTAAGAATCAGAATATTATCTTTGATATGTTTCAGGTAGTACCGAAAATTATAGTTTCTTTTTTTGGAAAACCGAGCGAGTTTATCCAATTGTCTGAGTCCGATAAATGCCTGCAGATCAGTTGACCTTAAATTAAGTCCCGGATAATAGAAAGTATAAAGAGAATTGAAATCTTCAACGTTCCACTTCTTTTTATGCCGCTGCGTTGTCTGGGCATCCCAATCACGATCCCATCCGTGGTTACGCATCGAAACAAGAAAGTTATATAATTCGGTGTCGCTTGTATTTATAAAACCTCCCTCAATTGTACTCAAATGATGCCCATAATACATGGAAAATACAGACGAATCGCCATACCGTCCCAGCATCTCAGCGCCAATACGTGAACCCATGCTCTCGCAGTTATCTTCAATTAATATAACATTAAATTCCTTGCATAGATTAACGATACTATCCATATCCGGGATTAATCCAAGGGGCGCAACGGAAATAAATATATCAGGCTTAAACTCGGCAAATATTTCTCTTAACTCTTTCAGGTCACATGACAGGTCCCTGAGATTGCAATCACAAAGCCGAACATCATAACCTAATAACATCGGAGAACTGACATCCGTGACCCAGCTCAATGCCGGAACCACTATCTTAGGATTATAACCAAGTATTTCCTTATATGCTGCCAAAAGCAAGAGAATACCTGACGATCCCGAATTGACAAAAACAGAATATTCAGTTCCGACCTTCTTTGCCCACTTAGATTCAAGTTCTTTTGTAAGGGGCCCTTTTGTTAGCTGTGGAATAGGGTCTTTTTGCAGCCATTCGATCAGTGCGTTGATATCTTCCCGGTCTATTGTATCACTTACAAGGTTTATCATCTCTTTAAATTTAAATAAGTTGGTTTCCCGGAATAGATAATTTCTGACAAGTTAAAACCTTCTTCCGGCACTAAAAAATTAATATTTTTGAACTGCTTTAATATCTCATGATCTGAAGCATCATGACTAAATCCCTCATGAGAGTAATCCTGACCCCTACCGGCTCCTGCAAGTATTACCGGGATGCTCTCATGGTCGAGGTATAGCCGAATCGCTTCCATTGGTCTGAAAATAAGAAATGGCGTGATTGTGTAAACTACCGGGATACGACCCGACAAAGCTAATCCGACTGCCATAGTTATTGCTGCCTGCTCCGCTGCACCAACATTATAAAACTGATCCGGCATCTCTGATCTTATACGGTCAGCATAAAAATAACCAAGGTCAATAGAAATAAGAATAATATTTTTATCCTTAACCATTAAATCATAAAGAGAATCAAAAAAGTACTTTCGCTGATTCATTTTTTCTTATTTTATGATCATATCTACTATGACATGGTACACACATTCTTTTAAAATCAGACTTATCTCTTATATATTTCCCTGAAAGATTTGCCCAATGATATTTTCTATTTGAGTCACTAAGTCCGCAAACTTCACATCCTATTGGTTGTCCCAAATGTTTTGTTACCCAGTCATGGATACCATAATAACCTACCTTTTCGCCTTTCCATTTAGGATGTTTCGTTTCATCCATTCCAATTCTCGACCTTCCATCATAAGCACCAAAACAATTGCGTGAACAAAATATTTTTTCACCCCAACGTTTTATCCCATAAGAAGAAGCGACACCTTTTTTATTATAACTGGCAATATTATAATATTTTTTACCACACTCTAAACAATATTTATATTTTTCCGTTACTCTTTGATCTATCTGTTTCCTTTTACCACGGATAGCTTCAAAATAGCAATCTCTTGAACAAAATTTAGTTTTCCAGTTTTGATTTTTAGGAGAAAAATCAACTCCGCATTGTTTACATTTTAGTATTCTCATTGTTCTCATAAAAATTGCCCATACCAATTACAGAGGCGATCCAGTCGTGTAATATTACACAATTTGGCAATGTAACTGATATGGGACTTTTTGTTTTTCATAACTGAATCGCATTACAAATATATAAAATAATCAAATCAACTGCAAATTTTCTTCTCATGATATGTAAAAATATACTGCCCCGTAATCCGGGAGGCTGTTAAATGTTATTTCCGGATGCCTTAACTTAAATTCTGCCAAAGCCGTAACAACACCCTCAATATTTACCGTATCATCCATTACAACAAATAACCTCTTCTTCTTTGCGAATAATTCTGCAAGTTGTAAATCTAAAGTGACATATTCAAAAGAATGGTTGCCATCAATAAATAAAACGTCTGGCTCAATAAGTTCATACAATTTCCCTTTCAAAAACGCTTCATCAGTCATATCAAAATGAAACACATTATCACAATCTTTTGTATTATTATAAAATACCTCTCTTATTGCAGTAAATAAATCACCTTTTCCAACTCCATTCCCTGATGTATGTCCATCCTCAATAAATGGATCAATAGAATAGAATGTCTTGTCAGGGAATTTATTGCTTAACATTGCGATTCCCTCCCCATCATATGAACCTATTTCTAAATATACCTGATTACTGTATAAGTTATCAGTTATTATTCCTTCGTATAATTGCCTCGCTAACATCAGATAGTTATATAATGTGCTGATAATCCTTTTAATCCATAATCTTCCACTTTTGTATATCTTATTTCAATCTTTGGGAATATATGTATAACATTCCATTGCATCCAATCTTCTATAGAATCATAAGCTGAAAACCCGTTCCAATTAATGTAAACCTTTAAGTTTGTGACATTATATTTTCTAATCACATTTGCAGACTCGTAGATAATGCCTTCAAAAGCCTCCCCGTCAGAAATAAGACAATAGACGTTTTTTGTCCTGTCTGCCAGTGCCATCCCTACTGATATACCAAGTCCCATTCCGAGTGACCCGGTTGAACAATATATTTTATCTTCTAAATCCCGATGCGGATGTGTGCCATGTTTTAAGTAAAGTTTTTCAGCATCAAAACCATAGTATTTTTCAAGGATGCAATAAAGAGATAGTCCAGCATGTCCGCAGGAAAGGACAAATGGCTCATCTTCTTTTTTAATCCGGTAAATCTCATCAATTATCCCTAAAGATGTATAACAAGATCCAAGGTGAGATAATTTGTATTTTTTAGCTATTTCTGTTATTCTGCCAAGCATTTTCTCCATTTATGCGATGCTTCCTTTCTTATTAATTTCATGTCTTGTGAGTTTTTAATAGCGTGACATTGATTCATAAGTTCTTTTTAATCCTTCATACATTCCAATATCTTTTACTCCCTCTTTACATACCCAATCTTCATTGTCATAGATCCTTAAAGTCCCTGATGTGTATTTCAGTTTCTTCCCGGAAATCTGTTCTAACATTCTTACAACTTCGAGGTTTGATATTTTGATCCCAGCACCTATTCGAGTCGCCCCGGCAAATAATGCTTCAACTGCACAGTCAATATAAACCCAGTCATGGCAGGCTCTTTCATCAAGTATCATCTCTGCACCTGTATTCAGACAATCTATGATGGTAGGAATAAACCGGTGTTTCTGTTCACCGGGGCCATAAATAGAATAAGGCCGGACGTTAATCACATTCTTATACATCCCTGCCAGTTGTTCACCGCAAAGCTTCGTTATGGAATAATATGTAGGCTTATCAAAGAAAGTTACTGATGAAGTCGATAGATTATAAAATGTCTTATAATTAAATTCTTTAGCGGCCTCCAAAAGATTGTATGTTCCGATAATGTTAGCATTTACCACTCCTATAAAATCTCTCTGATAATACTGGTTGCCATAGGCTGCGAGGTGGATAATCACATCAGGATTATTTAAATAAAATAACTGCTTGAGTTGCTCAATTGACTGGTGCCGTGGGATGGAAAATACTGATTTACCCTCCAGGTACTTTGTTATCGCAGTTCCTAAAAAACCTGACTGCCCGGAAATATAATAATTCATAACAGTCCCCCGTCCGGATGATAGTGATCGTAAATAAGAATTCCTATTACAAATATAGCCCATGCAAGTGTAGGAATCCATGCATATTTCGTATTGCCACTATAATCCTCTGCCATACCATAAAACATTAATCCCCCCAGTATTATAAGTAACGCAATAACAAAAACTGCAACTATATTTTCCCATATAGTCCCCCACTTTACTTCCTTTAATCTTATTGTTTTCATAATTTTGATATTAAAATTTCTTTACAACTTTTTCAATGTATTCAAATATTTCACCTCCATAATGCGGCGCAGCTCCAATAAAAAATACTTTATCGAGTACTTTGTTTGCCTCTGGATAGTTTCTGTAATCATCATGAAAAGCGTAACCGGGATGCATCAGAATATTACCTGTAAAATAATTCCTTGTCTGGATGAGGTGTTTTTCAAGGTGTGCGACTAACTTATTTTTTAATCCGTCCTCGCAAATAAAAGGAGTCCCAAACCAACAAACATCAGCCCTGCCTAATGTCTGAACCCCATGCACTCCTGGAATCTTACTTACAATTTTCTCTATTATTGTTTTTGAATGTTTTCGCCGGGCCTCAATCTCTGTAAATTTGTCGAGCTGGACCAATCCTATTGCACCCTGTAAATCAAGTGGTTTAAGATTATATCCCATGTTTGAAAATACGTATTTATGATCGACAATCCCGTCATAAGCTTCGAGCCATTTATCAAACCGGTGGCCGCATGATCCTTTCAGTAACATATTATCTGAACCGATACAATTACAATCCCGTCCCCAATGAGCTATACTTGTCATAATTTCCATCAGGCCTTTATCATTAGTACTGATCATACCTCCTTCCCCGGTACATAGTGTATGCGCGGCATAAAATGAACAGGATGAAGCGATACTATATTCATTCAGGTATTTCCCGTTCCACTTTGTCCCCAGAGAATCGCAGTTATCCAGGATCGGTTTCAATCCATACACATCACATAAATACAAGAGTCGGTCAATGTCCGGCGGATTACCAAGTACAGGACTTAAGAATATCGCTTTGGTACGATATCCTATCTTTGATTCAATTTGATCTAAGTCAAAATTCAGGGTGTTCCATTCAATATCTACAAATACCGGGTTGAGCCTATTTTGATAAAGCACAGATATTGTTGTCGGAAATCCAACTGATGAAACAATAACCTCATCTCCGTCCTGCCAGTTATAATATTTTTTTAGAGCGGCAATCATAACCAAATTAGCCGATGATCCAGAATTGACCATTAAAGAATAACCAGAATTAAATTTCCTACTGAATGCCTTTTCAAAAACATTAACCTGGCCGCCTGATGAAATCCACGTACCGTTAAGGAATGTATTTATTGCCGCTTCACTTTCTTTATTGTCCCAGTATGGACCGGAATAAGGAATGACAGTTTTACCTGGTTTGAAGTTCACAGAATTATAAAGATATGGTGCAACATGATTGCCAACTAAAGATTCTATTTTATCAGGTAATATCATAGATCAAGTGTTAAAATATGTTTTGCTCTATATTCCTTATTTTGTCTTAATATTTCAAAAACTCTTTGGTTTATCTCCCATTTTGACGGGTCCCATGCCGTTGAATGATGCTGATGAAGCACAATAGGGTTATCGGTTATTTCAACCTTCAATCCTAACATTGCTATCTGATGAAGGAAGTAATTATCTTCATAAGCGCAACCATCTTTAAACCGTTCATCAAAACCATTTAACTTAATCAGGTTCTTTGTTGTAATTGCTGAACAGAAGTTATAACCTACCGGTCTTATCTCAGGATGATTATACCACGATCTTTGCCCATCCGTAGTGCATGGCCTATTCAGCATCTCGAATGACCCAGGCGTTTCGTCCTTGCCTAAAGAATAACAACCAAAGGAAATATATGTTTTGTCCGTTACCTGTTTGGCACGGCTTAATATGTCCCCGTGATGATAGCACTCTGACTGTTGCATGATAATAATATCCGGGTTTTCCTGAATTGCATAGAATAAACCCATGTTAATAATGCCTGTATAGATATGCACCCACGGTTCGGTAGTGAATTTAATTACCCGGACTTTGTAAGGCAAATCAGGGAATATAATATCTTCTTTGCTGTTATCATCAACTATAATCACACTGAAATCTTTAGGATCGTATTGAAGTAACGACTTCAAAGTCCATTTTAAGGATTCCGGGCGGTTGATGTATGTCATTAAAATAACTACTTTCATGATTCCATTTCTAATTCGTTTCCGGTTAAAGCAAAGTAAAGGTTCTGAAGCTGATGGACATATTTAAATTCAGTCCAGCAACAATCATCAAAATTAAACTTAGGGTAAAAGAGTTTGCAATCCGTTTCTATTACAAATCTGTCATCCCCCTCCCACCCTATGCCCTCTTTATGTTCAAATACCTGACCATTAAGTCCAATGCTTTTAAATCCGAATTTTTCTAACCACAACTCGGTTAATGGGACAGGAATTGCCCAACCTGGATGTTCAGAAAGCGCATAAAATTCACTGGCTTTTATAGGCCTTATCTCATTAGGGAACTTTCCCCCTCCTGCAATTAGAAGCTCTACTATATTCCCGATTCTTAATTCCTGTATTTTCATCTGAATATTCCTCCCATACTATGTGATTCCCGACAAGTTTTGAAGTAATACTGCTCATCCGCTGGCATATCTTCAAATTTAAAGTAATACCACGGCATATGGCGACAGGTATATGGCCTGTTAGTCCTTATCCCTTTAGTTGAATGAAAAGGTACTTTGTATAATGCAAACGTGGTATCGACAGGTGCGTCATAATACCTGCCATCAAGTGGATTCTGCCAGAATTGTATTTCCCAGTCAAGAGGACAAAAAGGTGTTTTTGGAAGGTCTTTTATTTCAAGTGAAAACCCGCATTTATCAAATTGAGGGTAACGATTTAATCCTTCCTCCAAAACACTCAGAAAGTCATCCGGAATGCCTGTTAAGTCCAAGTCAGGATCGGTGACAATGTAATTACCTGTTATTCCGAGCTTCTCCAAAAGGTTCTGTTCCCAGACTACCTTGTAACCGTAATTCTGAGGCATGCGGATAATCTGATAAGGAGTTGTTTTGTAGTATTCTAATAATGGCGGGTAATCAGAATTGTTATCGACAAAAATAGGATCAACATTTATCTCCCAAAGCCAATCCGCAATTTTTACGGGCAGTTGCAAGCGATTGTACACAATGATAAATGCCTTACACTTCATGACAAACAAAATATTCCGGTGTTTCAATCTTCTTACCTTCAAACTTCCGTAGTTGCTGGATGAACTGATAATCGTGACCATATCCGGCCTTTTCCCATTTCAACTTAAGGCGTGAAGCATGGCAGATATTCGAGGTTCCGCAATGACCGTACAAAGAAACGTCAATTTGCCGCTCAATGAACTCAGTGCCTGACCATCTGAAGTCGTTAAAATACAGCCAGTTCTCAGTATTATCCATCTGATCATTGATTTTCCGTAAATGATCCGGGCCATACTTATCGTCATTGTCAATATAGATAATATACTTACCTTTTGCGGCCTCAATACCGGCGTTCCGGGGTGTATTCGACCATAGCTCTTTACGTTCGACTCTTAAAAGATTAATCCGCTTATCGGTGAAATTGTGCTTAACTACAAATTCAGTTAAAGGGCATCCATCAGCCACTATGATTAACTCAAAGTTTTCGTATGACTGCTTTAAAACTGATTCCACAGCCCGGATGAGTTTTTTATCTTTGCCGGTCGCTGATCCCGGGTAGTCGGAAAGCAGGGATGCCATAATCACGCTAAACTTCATACTATTTCCAATTAGTTGACCTAAATAAAAATCCACATAAAAGATTAATTCCTAAACTCTGCCAAAAAGTTAGTTTCATTAATCCAAATATTGTTGGCATAAGCCAATTCCAAAGCCACATTACTGGAAATGCCAAAAGAAGTCCAATTCCAATTATTAAAGCAATTACGCCCAAAATTTTAATTACTTCTTCCATCTTGTCAGTTATTAAAAGCCCCGCAAACAAAAGGGCTATCAACTACACCCGAGGGGATAATTGCTTTTGTTTTTGGGGCTGTTACTGTTTTTGATTGCATAGTGTAGTTAATAGCCGTAACAAATTTACACATTTTTTTGAATAAACAACTAAAGCAAAGAATTTATTATATCAACTCTCAAATCATTCACCTTCGATAAAAGCAAGCAATCGCAAACATACTCCCACGCCTCTTTTGTCAATTTAGTTTTATCTGCTTCGCCTGAAAGAACTGACCTGATCGCTTCGTAATAAGAAGGGCCGTCAGTATAAGGCAATGATCCGGGAGCGTTCCACCATGCAGGAGCAACACACACGGCCCCGAAGTAAGTCGCCTCAATATATGCGATATTGCTTTTTGCCCTGTTAAATAGATTGTCATGAAGTGGAACATGAAGACAGGACGGGGCCATATCAAAGAGAGTTTTCATGTACATGGCAATATCCAATGACGGGACGTGTCCTTTGTTATCTGTTTCAGTCAGGAACCAGGGCGAAAACCCGCAAAACATGAATCTCCATTCCGGGAACTCTTTAGTAGCTTCATTAATCTGCTTGCTGAATGACATCAGGTCAAAGATATGCGCCTCAGGACCACGCCAGACAATATGATTTGTCCGCTTTGGTAATTCGGGACGTTTGAATAGCAAGTCATTTAAAGCGTTCGGGACAATATGAATATTCTTGTTAAAATCGCTGTATGCCTGCCTGAGGTATTCCGTTGGCACACTTACAACATCTGCCAGCTGCAGCATTGCTTTTATATTACCCTGAGTCTCAGGGTTGTTATAAAGTGCATAAGTCGGATTCTCAGGATTAAGAGCAAAAAGGTTATCATCATAGTCCAACCAGATTTTTACACCGCACTGTTTAGCATAACCGCAAACATTAAGCGACTCCTTTGAAAATGCCCTCTGATGGTAAATGAGATCGAACTGAGTCAAGAATGACCAGTTCATCGGGGCCTGGTTCATCTGTACCAGTGTAATGTTGTGTTTTGTTTTCCTGCGAAGGTCTTTTAAGACTCCTGCTGAGCGATAAAAACTGCAAGTATCTCCATTTTCAATAGTTAAAAAAAGTACTTCTGCCATAGGTTTTTAGCTTGTCTCCGATAGGCTGGAGGTTTTTGACTAAGTTTAATAATATCAATTAATTACAAATTATCATTTTCTGACCCGGAAAGCTCCGCCGTGGCATCTGCTTTCATACGCTCCATCTCTACTTTTGAATCTTTAACCAAAGGATTCTTTTCTATTGCTGTTTCTTTTGACATTATCCCTCCTGTGACAGCTACCGATAAATTATCAATAATTTCCGTTGTGTTCATTGGAAGGTAAGGTGTAACCTCAGGCTTCAATTGAACTGTCCTGCATTCACTTGCCAGCGAAGTGTCGATTAGAGCTCCTATGGCCGCCTTGATGATATTTAACCGCCTTTGAAGTCCTATCCCGAACGTTTCCTCTTCCATGCGAACTGCCATATGCGGATCTGAGAAAATCATTTCTGCTGCAAATCCTGACATCTGGCCTATTGTCATCATTTGGTCAAATGATATGTTCGGAGTCTGCGACATTGCATGAATGAACTTTTCAAGATTCGTCTGCTCCAGGCTTATCGACTGCGGCTCTGAGGCTAAATTAGCGTAACCGGCCGTTGCCCCGTTCTCGAGTTGCATAACTGACCCCTGAGCGTTGTCAATTATCTCGCCCTGGATTTCACCGGCCACGGTGAAGATAGGCGCCCCGAACTTATCGTTCATCCCGCCGTGATTCGAAGTCAATGTTTCGTGACGGTCAATCATTGACTGCACGTTATGCCATACCGGTTTTTTCTGATTGTAGTATTCAACTAGAATCTTCTTTGCGGGATTCGGGACCGGATTAGCGGGGATATAGTCGCCTGTCTCCACTGATTTGCCAATTGCATCAGGATCAAGTGTCCACTGGCCATCTTTTTTGATGTACTTGTAAGTAAATTCAGCAGTGTAAATATCCGAATGCTCAATATCTTTGCCGTTCTCGGATAACTTATAATCCCTGCGAAATGATATCATCGTTCCGTTACTGTCAAACAGTGGGTAAAGAGTGTCACCAAGTTCCGGGGAGACAATCTTGCTGTTTAGTGTAAACTTGTATTTTGGATCATTCGTTTCAACATAATACCAAATAACAGCGACTTCCAGCTCAGACAACTTCCGGCGCAGGATCTCTTTATTCTTGTAATCCATTTTATTGTCGTTCTGGATCCTCTCTACCAACTTAACAAGCTGTTTTTCTTTTTCGCTTTCAGTATCCCATATTACATTTGTTTTAACAGGATGCGAAAGTGTGAACCCGACCCGGCGTTCTGTGATTATGTTCTGCCAGGGAATGCCGACTCTCACAACATCTATCCACTTATCGGTCCAGTTAACATTACCTGCAGAGTCTTTTGTGCCTGAATCAATTTTGATCTTACGCATTGGCCGGATAGCCTTATCAAAGACATCATGAGTATCGACATTGTACTGTTTAATAGCATCTGCCTGAACCCCGGTATCAACCTGGCGGGTGAATAGCTTATCAATCGCTTTAAAGTCCTGTGATTTAATTACGTCAAGTGCTGCCATATCTTTTTGTGTAAAGTTATTTAAATTTTTCCTAACAGGCTTGAAAGGTTTGTTTTTTTACGATTATGTCCGATAACCTCTTCTAGAATCACATAACGCCCTGCGTCAATACTGTTATGTACTAATATGCCATTTGCGAAATATTCATGCACTCCTTCGACGTGGATATCGAATACCTGCATCTTTTCGCCTTTTACGCAATGCTTTTGCTTTACAGTTTGGATGACAGTATTTTGATATTCCTGAATGTCTTGTTTGATATTCTCTTCCGCAAAATTGACAGATAAGCGTTTTTTGTCCTTTATCCTTCCATCCTTCTTTACTATGTTCTGAGTGCCATTCTCTTCCTTCTTTTGAACCATGCCATTCTTTTGCTTTTTCAATACCCGCATTATGAAATTTATCAAACCATTCTTTGTCTCGCGAAAACCGCGACTTCCCATGTTCTGACAAATGCTGATGCTTTTCTTTAATTTCAATATTTTCGGGTTGATTATCCCATGTATTTTCGTTTTTATGATGAACAGTAAACCCCTTAGGAACTTTGCCATTATAAAATTCCCAGACTGCGACATGCATCCGTTTTGTTCCTCTTGAAAAGTATCGTTCTCTTGGATAAAGTCTGTATGTTTTCCCATTAAATGTTTGCTCAGGAATACCTGCATCCCCGATTCTAATTGTGAAATCTGTTCCCATCCTTGCGTTGTTTTAATTAAATGATCTTCTGTACAATGCAAAGATAATGAAAACATATCGAATTGTATCGAATAGTTATTAACTTGTTTTAATCCATTATGATATAATTTTATAACCCGACTAAATCCTTCCGAAGTTAAAACATCATCAGATGTTTTTATATCACAAATATTTTTTATTCCTTCTTTCGTAATTATTTTAGTATCTGAAACAAAACAGTGATTAAACTCATCAACTGGCTGGTTAAGATATCTACCTTCCTTATCCTGATCATAAACGTAATTATCTATTTCCTTCTTAATATTAGTCGACCTCTTGGTGATTTTGAGATTATACTCTTTCATCTTTGCCAGCCCGGCATTGATTGATCCCTGAAACTTTTCAACCGCATGGATATTTAACCCTGCATTATGTATCTCATCTATTAGTCTGGGGTCTGCACTTTCAGAAATAATCTTTTTATTTTGACATTCTGATTTTAAGACTTTAATAATATCATTTGTCAACATTTTAG
>Ga0209210_1000826_pt1 | contig 29286 bp, 26 predicted proteins | sample RifGroA1_FD_183991 | JGI IMG/M metagenome (GOLD analysis project Ga0209210, IMG submission 183991) | Contaminated groundwater microbial communities from Rifle, Colorado, USA - Rifle Groundwater A1 (SPAdes) (version 2) | ecosystem: Environmental > Aquatic > Deep subsurface > Groundwater >...
TAACGATGGCAAAAAATCATGGCACTGGTATCTTAACGGTGAAAAAATCAATAAAAGGCCAAGCGAAATTACCGTAAAACCGGGTAGCAATATTTTAATTAAGTATGAATAAAGCCAGAAACTCCGAAACCTTTCGAATATTTGATAAAGCTGGTTTTACTATTATTGAATTACTTATTGTTATTGCGATTATAGGTATAATTACCGGTATTGTTGTATTCAACACTGGCGCCGAGCGGCAGAATTCGGCGCTGCTAAGATCGGCTCAAAAACTTTCCCTAGATTTGCGCCGCGTTCAATCTTTCGCGCTTTCTTCAAAAGTTTTTAAAACTAACGGGGTTCCTTGCGGATGGGGAGTTCACTTTAATGGCACCGATTCAACCGATTATATTATTTTTGCCGATTTAGCGTTAAATCCGAATTGTTCCGACAGAGATTTTATAAGAGCCGCCGATGGTTCCGAAGATTTTGAAACCATAAATTTAGAATCAGGGATAACGGTTAGCAGTTTAAGCAGCGGTCTCAGCGACATTATTTTCACGCCTCCGGATCCAACCGTAACCTTTACCCCCGCTCAAACGTCGGCCAGTATCACTTTAATTAACAAAAATTTTGTAACTCGCGCGATTAATGTTAATAAAACCGGATTTATTTCATCACCATGAGAGGATTTACTTTAATTGAGACTATAGTAGCGGTTGGCATTATTGTAATTGGATTAGTTTCGGCATTGACATTAATAACCAATTCTCTTTTTTATGTTTCCAATATTGGCGACCGTTTAGTTGCCGCCAATTTAGCAGCCGAAGGCCTAGAAGTGGCTAGAAATATCAGAGATAATAACTGGATTCAAAGTTTGTCTTGGAACAACGGTCTTGCTAATGGAGATTATCAGGCCTCCTATAATTCAATTGCCCTTTCGCCGTACACCGGCAATCCGCTTTTATTGGATTCCGGAAGCGGGTTTTATAACTACAGTTCCGGCGTCAATACTATTTATGTAAGAAAGCTTTCCATTGCCAATATCTCAAGTTATGAAATTCGCGTTATTTCTACCGTAACTTGGCAAAGGAGAGGCGTTACTTACAGCGATTCCGTGGAAAGTCATTTTTTTAATTGGAAATAAAATGATTAAAATCAAAAATTACAATAAAGAAAACGGTTTGACGATGATAGAACTAATAGTTGCCATAGGCATTTTCGGTTTAGTCGTTGGAATGACCGTCGGCATTTTTGTATTGTCAATTATTAGTCAGCGCCGCATTATTGCTTTGCGAAATACGGAAGATAATATTCGGTTTTCTATTGAGGCAATGGCAAGAGAAATGAAAACGGGGCAAAGTTTCAGCGGAGGGGGCAGTTCGATTGCTTTTACCAATGCTAGAGGGGAGGCGGCTGTTTACCGTTTAAATAGCAATGTTATCGAAAAATCTTCTGATGGGGGGGCAAGTTATTCAGCCGTTAGCGGCGCCGAGATAGTCGTTAATTATTTAAATTTTTATTTAATGGGCCAGGCGATTGGCGATGGTTTAGAACCGCGGGTTACTGTTGCGATTGGCGTTACAAGCAGTGTTGGCAATCAAACCGCTAATTTAAAAATTCAAACAACAATTAGCGAAAGGCTTCTTCAAAATTAGAAACATTATGAAATTTCCAAAAAAAGACAATCAAAAACAGAATGGCGTCGCGCTTCTTTTGACGGTAATAATTCTATCTATTATAACCTTAGTTGCCGTTTTAATCGCTAATATCGTTATTGTTCAACTAAAGTTAGCTAAAGATATCGGCGATTCCCAAGTGGCAATATATGCCGCCGATTCCGGAATTGAATGGCAGTTGTATCAGATTAAAAAAGGCGTTTCAGTGGCTTCGCCCATAATGTCAAACGGTGCGACAGTTGTAACTACGGTTACCGGTGTCGCGCCCAGTTTTACTATAAAATCTCTCGGCTCATATCAATCGGTAAAACGACAATTTGAAGTAAGTTTTTAACTCCGATGCACTCTCCGACGGTACCGTCGGAGTTCCGGTCGGAGTTCAACCTCGCCAAGCGCGAGCGTCGGACTTATCCACAATCTCACAGAGCGAGATGTTTTTATTTTTGCTATACTTAGGGAAGTATTTTTTTTAATCATATCGCAATCGCGATATCAATCTATTTATGAACGAAAGAGAAAATAAATATTTATCCCTTAAAACCGCGGCCGGGTTGTATGGTTATACCCGCGATCATTTGGGCCTCCTGATAAGACAAGGTAAACTTAATGGAATAAAATTAGGAAGTTATTACGTTACAACGAGCGATTGGATGATAGATTATTTAAAAAAATATGCCAATCCAGATCACCCCCATATTAAAGGCAAATTTTCAAATAAATTTTTAACACAAGCTTTTATTGCGAAAGAAAGTAAAGAAAACAAAATTTCTCCTGGCAGTACTAAAGAAGCAAAAAGCAAAATGCTTCCAAAAAACATTTCAAATAAACTTGAAGATTATTTTTTGGGAGATATCCAAAAAGAATTAATGCCTTCTCTGCGGGATTTGTCCGCGGCGCAAGGGGAAACCGGCGCCTCGTTTGTTTCTTCTGCCGTGAGTTATATTAATTCTGGTAATCCATATGTAATTTTGCCGATAAGAAAAATGGAAGAATCGGAACGAGAAAATATTCTTAATAAAACTTCTGACTGCGATAAATCAAAAAACGAACAAGAAGCGGTATAAGTAGCATAAGCAGCGGAAATACTAAATAAAAATAAAAAATATGGAAAATTTGCCGATCTGTCTATTACCTATCTATTAATGAACAGGCTGACAAATGACTACTATGGCTAAATTTTATCCGCCGACCGGCGGATTGCGGTTATTGTATCGCAAATTTTATTATACCATATCCTGTGTATTTTTTCGCCCGCCTATATCATTTATCGGAAACATGTCGCTTCGCTCCGGCGGCGAAGCGCACTCACTCTCGCAGAGCTCCGAGAGTTCCTAGAAATGACATATGCGGGCTCAAACGTTAATGCGTCTCTGGTTTAACTCTCTAATATATTTATTCTCAAGCGATAGAAATAATAAATAAATTATTTTCCGAAGCTTATGAAAGCGTTTTAGCATGGTTTCAAAATGCATGTATAATTCCGATCAGAATTTAACGTGCATTTTGAATAAAACGCTTTCATCGGACAGCGAGGGAGCCGCTGGGCGACTGAACGCGCGAGGAAAATGAATTATTTATTATTTAATTATCATGTTTATATGTTGTTAGCAGAATGTTCAAAGGTTGTTAAGAAGATGTGTATGGCATGGCTAAAAGCGATGAGGAGCGAGTTATCCACAGATGCCGAATTTAATGTAAAATAGAAAATCGTGTCAAGATCAAATTTGAGCGGCAACTTTTGGTTAAATAATATCAAGATAAAACTTTCATAATTCAAAATAATATATCGCAAATTTTTGGCTTAACAATGAAGTTATTTCACGAGATATGTTATGTTGGTTGAAGCGTTAAATTTATTTTAAATTTTTGATATTCCCCAGTGATTAATTGAAATTATGCACAATTTGATTTAGATAATTTTATTGGTTATGATAAATTATCATATTATGATCCAAAAGAAACACTTACAAAAAGAAACTGCCACCGAACATTATTCGCATATGAAATATAAGATTTGCGTTTCGGGAGCGGCAGAGACCGAACATTGCGGCCAAGGCGCTCTGAAATTAGCCGAACAAATGGGGCGTGAGATTGCGCGCCATAACGGTGTGGTTTTAACCGGCGCCACCACAGGCATTCCTTATTTTGCGGCTCGAGGTGCTAAAGAAGCTGGGGGGATTTCTATAGGTTTGTCGCCGGCGGCTACGGAAAGAGCCCATGTTAAAACTTATCATTTGCCTACCGATTTTTTTGACTTGATTATTTATACCGGCTTTGATTATTCTGGGCGCAACTTGCTTCTCACTCGCAGTGCCGATGCCGTAATTTTAATTTGCGGTCGCATGGGCACCTTGAATGAATTCACCATCGCTTTTGAAGACAAAAAACCAATCGGGGTTCTTCTAGGAACCGGCGGCACTGCCGATATGATAAAAGATATTGTTAAAAAATCTCATCGTGGCCCCGGAAAAATAGTTTATAATTCAGATCCCAAACGACTTTTGGAGAAACTTCTGAAATTAATTAAAAAAGAAAAAGTTGTTCTTGTAAAAGAGGAGTTAAAGAATCATAATGCCAAACACGGCAAAAATAACAGTTATGGCCGAGAATAAACAAAATGGTAATTTCTGGTTGGCGGTTTTTTCTCTTGTCGGCACCACCGTCGGTGCCGGCATTTTTAGTTTGCCTTATGTTTTTTTAAAAGCGGGATTTCTTATAGGACTCTTAGAATTTATTGCCATCGTTGCCGCGGTTTTGCTGATCCAGCTAATTATCGGCGAAATTGCTTTGAGAACTAAAGGAAAAAAACGCTTTATTGGTTATGCCGAGCAGTATCTTGGTCATAAATGGAAATTATTTGTAACCATTGCGACACTCTTGGGAGGAGTTGGTGTTCTTTTGGTTTATATAATTTTAGCCGGCCGCTTTCTTTCGTTTATTATCAGCCAAAGCGCCGCTTCAAGTTCTTTAATTTTTTTTGCTGTTTGGTTTTTATTTATCTTAGCCAAACCCAAAATGTTCGGCAAAACCGAATTAATTTTTAGTTTTTCGATAATTTCAATTATTATATTGATTTCGTCGTTTAATATAGGTTATATAGATTTTAATAATTTTAAAAGTTTTAATATAGATAATATTCTTTTACCTTATGGCGTTATTTTATTTGCTATCGCGGGTTATTATGTAATACCGGAAATGGAAGATATAATAGGAACTTCAAAGAGAAAATTAAAAAATGCGATAATTTATGGCACTCTTATTCCCGCGGCCATATATTTGTTTTTTATTTTTATAGTTTTGGGTGTTTCCGGCAACTTAACTTCGCCTGATGCCATTTCCGGTCTTGCCGGCGTTTTAAATTCAAGAGCCATTCTTTTGCTCGGATCATTTTTAGGGCTTTTAGCGGTTTCCGGGGCATCGCTGAGTTATGGAATATATATCAAAGAAACGCTTTGGTATGACTTTAAAATTAATAAATGGTTGGCGTGGTTTCTGGTTGGAGCGGCTCCTTTGGCGTTATTTTTGGCGGGAGCAAGAAATTTAATAATGGTCATAGGCATTATCGGCGCTCTGTTTTTCGCTTTTCAAGCCGTTGTCGTTTTATTGATTCATAAAAAATCAAAATCATCGGAAATTAAACCGGATTATGAAGTAAATTTGCCCGGTTTTGTTTATTATCTAATCGGGCTCGTGGCGATTTTCGGAGCTTTGCTTGAGGTTTGGTATAACATTATTTAAATTCACCCCTCATCGTTCAATGGATAGGACGTGAGATTCCGGATCTCGCGATGTAGGTTCGATTCCTACTGAGGGGGCTGATATGTTAAAATAAAATATATGTTTGCGATATTTATTAATAAGGTTATAAGGGTTTTAGTTTTGGGCGACATTATGTTTTTTTCCGCCTTTGGGTTAATAGGCCCGATTTTTGCCGTTTTTGTTACCCAGCAAATTATCGGCGCCACCATTGCCACCGCCGGCTTTGCCGCTACCATCAATCTTCTGACCAGGGCTTTGGCGCAAATGCCGGTGGCTCGCTACATAGACCGCCACAAAGGCGAAAAAGACGATTTTCTTTTTATGGTTGCCGGCTCGGTTCTGATTAGCGTTGTACCTTTTATTTATCTGTTTGTAGAAACTCCCGTTCATTTATACATCGCCCAAATTATTTTGGGCATTGGAGGCGCCCTAGCCAATCCTGGCTGGTACGCGATTTTTACGCGCCATATTGATAAAGAAAAAGAAGGCACAGAATGGACTTTGGAAAATGTCGGCGTAGGCCTCGCAGCCGCCGGCGCGGCCGCCATAGGCGGCGTTTTGGCGGAGCGCTTGGGTTTTCAGAATCTTTTTTTAATCGTTGGCGTTTTGTCTTTAGTTGGTTTGATAATCCAGATTTCACTTTATAGCACGGTTATTGAATTGGATCACGGCGGAAATCCGGAGAAAAAATAAATTTTTATGATCGGCAACCGTGAAATTTCCAAAATACTCTACGAAATAGGAGAATATCTTGAAATAAAAGGAGTGGCGTTTAAACCTCATGCTTATGAAAAGGCGGGATATTCCATTGAGAATTTAGAAAGATTGGTCTCGGAGATTTATAAAAAAGGCCTGTCCGCCGGCAGGCGCGGCGGCTTAAAAGCAGTAGAAGATATTCCCGGTGTTGGTGTTTCCATAGCCGAAAAGATTGAAGAGCTATTAAAAACCGGCCGTTTAAAATATTATGAAAAATTAAAAAAATCTTTTCCGGTTAAAATCGGAGAACTTTCGGCTATTGAAGGCATCGGCCCGAAAATGATTTTTAAGCTTTATAAAAAGCTAAATATCCGTAGCATTAGCGATTTGGAACGCGCGGCCAAAACCAATAAAATTGCTAAAATTACCGGTTTCGGGAAAAAAACCGAAGAAAAGATTTTAAAAGGCATTGAATTTTTAAGAAAATCAGGCGGTCGATTTTTACTTGGTGTTGTTTTGCCGCAAGCCAGATCAATTGAAAATCGTCTTAAAGAATTAAAGCATGTAGACAGGGTCGCGATTGCCGGTTCGCTCCGGAGAATGCAGGAAACAATCGGCGATCTTGATTTTTTAGTAACTTCAAAAAAACCGAAAGAAGTAATGAAGTTTTTCGTTTCCATGCCAGAAGTGGCGCATGTTTATTCGCAGGGGCAAACCAAAGCAATGGTTCGGCTAAAAAATGGAATGGATGCCGACTTGCGCGTTGTTCCTGATATTAGTTTTGGCGCCGCCCTTCAGTACTTTACTGGAGATAAAAGGCATAATATCACTTTGCGAGCCATAGCCGAGAAAAAAGGACTGAAACTTAACGAATATGGATTGTGGCGCGGCAAAAAATTAATTGCCGGGAAAACAGAAGAAGAAATTTACAAGTCGCTCGGCATGGCAATACTGCCTCCTGAAATAAGAAATGATTCCGGAGAAATTCAGGCCGCGCTGAAAAATAAACTTCCAAAACTTATAAATTACGGCGATTTAAAAGGGGATTTGCAGGTTACAACCAGTTGGACCGATGGCGAAAATTCTATTGAAGCAATGGCGGAAGCGGCGCAAAGATCGGGATTGGAATATATTGTCATCACTGATCACACCAAAAGTTTGGCGATGACCGGCGGCGCTGATGAAAAAAAATTATTAAAACAGATGAAAGAAATTGATCGTTTAAATTCCAAGTTCCAAGCTCTAAATTCCAAGTTCCGAATATTAAAGGGTGCCGAAGTCAATATTTTAAAAAATGGCTCGTTGGATATTGAGGATGTTGTTCTGGCAAAACTGGATGTTGTCGGCATCGCGATCCACTCGCATTTTAATCTTTCCAGAGCCGAACAAACCAAAAGGATTATTAAAGCAATGGAAAATAAACATGCTGATATATTATTTCATCCGACTGGCCGGTTAATCCAAAAACGCGAGCCCTACGATGTTGATATGGATGAAATAATTAAAACGGCCAAAGAGACCGGAACGGTTTTGGAAATTGATGCCGATCCGTATCGATTGGATTTAAAAGATGAATATATAAGGAAAGCGGTGGCGGCCGGAGTTAAACTGTCTATTGATACCGATGCCCACTCTAAAAACAGTTTCCATTATTTGGAATTTGGCATTGCCCAAGCGCGCCGCGGCTGGGCCAAATCTTCGGATATTATAAATACCCGGCCTTGGCGCGATATGTTGAAGCTTTTGAAATAAATTAGTCTCAACAAAATTATCAAACTCCTAGATTTAATTAGTACGCAATTATATCCTATAGGTAAACTTTGCGTACACACTATTAATTTAATATTAGATGAGTAATTTTAAAGAAAAAGTTTTTGAAGCGGTTAAAAAAATTCCGAAAGGGAAAACCGCGACTTATAAAGAAGTCGCGGTTTTAGCCGGGCGGCCGCGCGCTTGGCGCGCGGTCGGAAATATCTTAAGTAAAAATTTTAACCCAAATATTTCTTGTCATAGAGTGATTCGTTCTGACGGCAAGCTCGGCGGTTACAACCGCGGATTTTCAAAAAAGAAATTATTGTTAAAGTCAGAACAAATAAACAAAACAAAATAAAATTTTAAAATTGTAGGCGGGGTCGTGCCGTTCGCCGAAGGCGAATGGGGCTACGGCAATTTAAAAATTTTATTTTGTTTTGTTTATAATTTCTTTAAAAATTTCCGGATAATTGCGCGCCAGTTCCGATAAAACTTTTCTATCAAGCTCTATATTTGCTTTTTTTAAGCCATGCATAAAGCGGCTATAATTTAATCCATGTTCGCGGACGGCGGCATTAAGCTGGATTTGCCATAGGCCACGAGCGGTTCGTTTTTTAACGCGGCGGTCGCGATAAGCGTGAGACCACGCGTGAAGCAGGGCTTCTTTGGCGGCCCGCTCTTTTGACTTGCGGCTCCATTTGAAACCCTTGGTGTATTTTAAAATTTTTTCCCGTCTTTTTAAGGCAATTTTTCCTCGTTTAACTCTAGGCATACTATTTACAATAAGGTAAAAACTGTTTAAATAATTTAACGTCTGATTTTTTTACATTTTTCGTTTGATGTTTAAAGCGGCCTTTTTTCCCGGAATCTTTCGCGTTAAAATGCGACTGATTAGTTGCTCGCCTTATTAATTTGCCTTTGCCGCTTATTTTCAATCGGCTCAGTATTGATTTGTTAGTTTTTTGTTTTGCCATAAATTTTAGAGAAAGCCCTTATTGTTTTATTATGGCAACATTCCATCCTCGCGGCTGTTTTTTTAGTTCAGAAATAATTTTTATCGGCACAGATATTATTTTTAAAAAATCTTCTATTTTTTTCTTTGCTAAATCAGAAAAAGTTTTTTGATATTTCGCGCGGCCTTTTAGCACTAAATCTATTTGAACTCGCAGACCCTCGTTTAGGAATTCATCGGTTTTTTTAGCTTTAATTTTCATATCGTTTAACCCGGTATTTAAATTTAACCGGATAATTTTCAGTAAATCCTTTTTTTGTTTGGCTCTTTGCTTCCGCCATTCTTTTTCTTCGCGGTAAAGATGTTTGCCGTAGTCCATGATTCTCGCGACCGGCGGCTTGGCCATTGGCGCCACTTCAATTAGGTCCAATCCTTTTCCCTGCGCCAATTTCAAAGCCTCTTCTCGGCTCATAATGCCTATCTGACTACCGTCTTCATCGGCAACCCGAAGTTCCGGCGCGGTTATTTGATTGTTTATTTTTAGTTTTTTTATATCTCTTTTTATTAATTTTATTAGTTGATGGAGATGGCGAGAGTTGAACTCGCATCTAGAATTTAGCAATTAAATATATCTACAGGCGATATGCTATTTATTGTTTTAGAAATCTTTCTTAAAAACAGCCAAAATAAAAGATTCCCGTTTCTTCTTTAGTTCTATCCGAATCGAAGATTTTCCGGATTAAAGCCCAATGGTTGACACCGGTATTGCCCTATTAGACATCAGACAACCGATGCTGCTTAAGCAAAAGCTAAAGCAGGAGTTAGATTTGTTTTGGCAGTTATTTTCTGCTTTATCTCGGGGATTGTCGCAGTCGCCTAAGGCGACCGGAATTTCAAGGTTACGAGATATCCTTGGCCTGCGTATTTAATTTTAAAATTCTATCGAAGCCCATCACCCCCATTATTGTTTCAACTCGCGTTCAATTTTCCTGGCCGTTTCTCTTTTTGATATAACTGCTCTCTTATCATACTGCTTTTTACCCCTGACCAAGCCGATTTCAATCTTGATTCTGCGCCCCTTATTATAAACCCTTAGGGGCATTAAAGTCAACCCCTTTTGTTTTGTTTTGCCGGAAATGTAGTCAATTTCTTTTTTATTCAAAAGCAATTTTCTGGTGCGAGACGGATCGTAATCGGATGGCTGATTTTTGGGCTGATAGGGAGCAATTGAAGAACCAATCAAGTACGGTTCGCCATGATGAAAATTAACGTAAGATCCGGATAGATTCATACGCCCGCCCCTTATTGATTTAACTTCGGCGCCGGACAATACCAAACCGGCCTCGAATTTTTCAAGTATTTCATAATCAAAATAAGCTTTTCGATTTTCGGCGAGTACGGTCATGCTGTAAATATATCAGATACTTCTAATTTTTCCCAAATTTAGTTAAGATTATATTAATGACTGAGCTAATTAAAACGCTGTTAGCCGATATAACAAGAAAAATAGCGCCTGATTTTAAGGGTGAGATTCTTGTTAAAATAATGGAAAATAAAAATCAAGGCGATTACACTTCAAATGTTGCTTTTGCTTTGTCAAAAATTTTTCCGCCAAAGGTGGATCAGCCTCGGGCTGAAAAAAAATCTTCACAAGCAATTGCTGAATATCTGGTTGATAAGCTGAAAAAGCAGAAAACAAAGGACTTCTCTAAAATAGAAGCTCAAAACGGTTTTATTAATTTCTTTTTATCCGAAGAATGCCTAAAGCATCAGCTTGAGGAAATTCTTAAGAAAAAAAATAAATATGGTAATTCTAATATTGGTGAAAATTATGAAACTCAAATTGAGTTCATTTCCGCCAATCCGACTGGGCCTTTAACTATTGGCAACGGCCGGGGCGGATTTTATGGCGACGCCTTGGCAAATATTTTGAAAACACAGGGGTATAAGGTTACCCGAGAATTTTATGTAAACGATAGGGGTGGCCAAATTCTGGCTCTTGGGAGGTCAATTAAGTTGGTTCAAGGCGAAAAGCTGAATTTAGAAAAAACCGAACTAGACAATTTATACAACGGCGATTACATAAATGATTTGGCAAAAAAGATAGATAAAAATTTGAGTGTTGAAGAAGCTGGGCATAAAGCTGTTAGTTTAATTTTAAGCGCGTATATAAAGCCAGTGATAAAAAAGTTAAAGATAAAATATAATGTCTGGTTTTCAGAAAAATCTTTATATAGGAACGGAATCTATAAGAAAATAATGGGCGATCTAATGCAAAAAGATTTGATTTATGAAAAAGACGGGGCAACTTGGATAAAAACGTCAAAACTGGGCGATAGCGAAGACAGGGTCTTGATAAAAAGCAATGGCGATGAAACCTATTTTATGTCCGACATTCTTTACCACTTGAATAAATTTCAAATAAGAAAATTTGATAAGGTTATTGATATTTGGGGAGCCGATCATCATGGCGACATGCTGCGGTTATCCGGCGTTTTAAAGGTTTTAGGTATTGATTTGGAGCGGCTTATAATATTGCTTAATCAATTTGTGCGCCTTGTTTCGGGCGGAAAAGAATTTAAGTTTTCTAAGCGCGCCGGAACTTTTATAACACTTGAAGAATTAGTTGATGAAGTCGGGCTTGATGCCGCCAGATTTTTCTTTTTGATGTATTCGCTCAATACCCATATGGATTTTGACATGGCACTTGCCAAAGAGCGGTCGCAAAAAAATCCGGTTTATTATGTTCAATACGCGCATGCGAGAATCGCGAGTATTCTCGCTAAAATCAAAAATCAAAAATCAAAAATCAAAATTACAAATCAAAATTTAAAATTGTTAAATGCTGAACCAGAATTAAATTTAATAAGGAAGTTAATAGAGTTTCCCGAAATTTTAAGCGAAATTGCCAAAAATTATGAAATTCACCGCCTGCCGCGATACGCACTGGAATTGGCGCGGGAATTTCATAATTTTTACGAAAAAGAGCGGGTGATTACCGAAGATAAAAAATTGACAGCAGCTCGTTTGTTGTTAGTTATGGCAACTAAAATAGTTTTAGCCAACGCGTTAAATATAATGGGTATTGACACTCCAGAAAAAATGTAATACTAGTAAATCATAAAATAGCTCTTTATAGTATAACCACCAACTGGGCAAGTTCCTAACGGAACATGTCCAAAAGGAGATGGGCAATGTCCAGCTTCTATTCAATCGACCATCGGAAGTATGGTGATGCCGCGACAGCAACGGCGCAGCACCTCATCGACTGCGACGCCGACCCGTTCGTGCCAAGCGGCTGGACGGTGGAGTCGCACAGGAAGGGCGGGCAGTTCGCTTTCGACCATGCTAAGATCAAACTGTATCTGTCCCCAAACCAGCGGAACGGCAAGATTATCAATGGCAACAAGCTCCGCAAGGAGCTGGCGAACGAGCCCGTGCTCAACGCCAATGTTCTCGATTATCTTCTCAAGAACCCTAACCTCATTCCCGAGCAGCGGAAGAAGGATGAGAGTGGCAACACCCTCTATATCTTCTTCTGGGGAACCATATACCGCTACTCCAACGACGATCTGTGCGTCCGGTTTATGTTCTATAGCGGCAGTTTATTGAACTATGGCAACAGCTCGCTTGATCTCGATTGGGATGACAACGATCCCGCGGCGTTACTCGCAAGTTATTAGGTCATTGCCCGCCGAAAAAACTGGCAATTCAACGCCTGTTCCGCAATTGCGGAACAGGCGTTTCCATTTTTTTTTATTAAATTTTTTATTGTAAATTGTAAATATATACCACTTGCAAACGATCGTCTCTAAGTGGTACAATTTCGCAGTTACAAAATCTTAAAATAAGATCAATTATGAAATCTGAAGACGTTCCTCATTTTTATAAAATTAGCAGTCCGATAAAAAAGAAAATATTATTGTTATTATTTGGTGGTATTTCTTTGGGGCTGGCTTATTCGCCAAAATCCCAAGTGAAAGTCTTAAAACAGGTAGCTAGTGAATGGCAAAAAATCAATAAGACAAATTTAACCAGAAATTTACGCGACCTTTATAACTACGGCTATATTGATTGGAAAGAAAAATCTAATGGTGCTTGTGAAGTTATTATAACCAAAAAAGGCATCAGCCATGCCAAACTGTTAGACCTTGATAACTTAACGATTGACAAACCGCGTAAATGGGATGGCAAGTGGCGGATTGTATTTTTTGATATTCCGGAAAAGAAACGAAAAGCACGCAACGCTTTAAGGGAGAAACTGCGCGATCTGGGTTTTTGCGAGATGCAAAAAAGCGTTTTTGTTTTACCATATGAATGCCAAGACGAAATTAATTTTGTTGTGAGTATATTCAACATTAAACCATATGTTCAATACGCCGAAATGACTAATCCAACTAACGAATTGAAATTGAGGCGAATTTTCAATTTTATATGATTATACGGTTAACAGACGATCGTCCGTTAGTGGTAGAATTGAAAATAGAGATTTTACTTCAACCATTGCATAAGTTCAGAAATATTTGAATTTATGAGAGTATTTAGTTATGATATCAGACATTATGGCGGAACTATTTTCTCCCAAAACTGAAGAAAAGATTTTGGAATTTTGGCAAAAAAATCAAATTTTTGAGAAACTCCGGAAAAAAATAAGAGGCCAAAAACACTGGTCTTTTTTGGACGGACCGATTACCGCCAATAATCCGATGGGCGTTCATCACGCGTGGGGCCGGACCTATAAAGACCTGTTTCAAAGATACAAAGCAATGCGGGGCTTTGACCAGCGATTTCAAAATGGATTTGACGCCCAAGGGCTTTGGGTGGAAGTAGAGGTGGAAAAAGAACTCGGTTTTAAGTCAAAAAAAGATATTGAGAAGTACGGAATTGCCAAATTTGTTGAAAAATGCAAAGAGCGCGTGAGAAAATACTCCGAAATTCAGACGAAACAATCAATCAGATTGGGCCAGTGGATGGATTGGAAAAACAGTTATTATACAATGTCTAACGAAAATAATATCGCCATCTGGCATTTTTTGAAAAAATGCCATCAAAAGAAATTGCTTTATAAAGGACTTGATGTTGTTCCTTGGTGCTGGCGTTGCGGCACGGCCATTTCCCAGCATGAAATATTAACCGAAGATTATAAGGAAGTTACCCACGACTCGGTTTACATAGAGTATCCCATTGTTGGAAACCGAGTTTCCAACATTTCCAATAAAAAAAATACCTATCTTTTAATTTGGACGACAACTCCATGGACTCTTCCCGGCAACGCGGCGGTGGCGGTTGACCCCGATAAAATTTACGCAGAGGCGACGGGAGAAGTTAGCGGCAACACGTATTATCTTATAAAAACGGCGGCGGAAAAATTGAACCTCAAAATTATCAGAACGTTTAAAGGAAAAGAATTAGTCGGTTTAACTTACAAATCGCCTTTTGACAATTTGCCGACCGTTAAAACAACTTTGTCAGGTTACACCCACAAAGTTGTTATAACTGATTCCCGCATTTTGCCGATTAGCGAGGAAGAAGGAACGGGGTTGGTTCATATAGCGCCCGGCCAAGGGGTTGAGGACTACAGATTAAGCAAGAAGTTAAAAATTCCGGCGATAAACTTAATCAACGATGCGGCTGTTTATCTTAAAGATCTGGGGCAATTCAGCGGCAAAAACGCTAAGGAACACCCCGAGATAATTATTAATTATTTAAAGACCTCCGGATTTCTTTTTGATTCTCCAAAATATACCCACCGTTATCCCATCTGCTGGCGGTGCAAGACCGAATTGGTGTGGAAAATTGCCGATGAGTGGTATATATCAATGAACAAATTAAGAAAACCGCTCATAGAAATTGCCAAAAAAATAAAATGGATTCCTTCTTTTGGACTTGAAAGAGAAATTGATTGGTTAAAAAACATGTCCGACTGGCTTATTTCCAAGAAAAGATACTGGGGGCTGGCACTGCCGATTTTTGAGTGCCGATGCGGCAATTTTGAAGTTGTAGGTTCGCTTAGTGATTTTGACAAACTTTCTCCGAAAAAGCCTAATAACTATGTTTTCCTGCGCCATGGCGAAGCGGAAAATAATCGGCTTAAAATCATTTCTTCTTATCCGGAGAAGAAAAAATATCCCCTAACAATAAAGGGCGTTAAAGAAATTGAAGAACTTATTCCGTGGTTTATGAAAAAAAACATGGATTTAGTGTTTTCTTCCGATATTTTGCGCGCTAAAGAGACAGCCCAAATCATTGCCGGCGCTTTGGGCAAAAAAATAATTTATGATAAGCGGCTTCGCGAACATAATTTCGGCGTCTATAACGGACGCACTCATAAAGAATGGCATTTGCTTTTTGGTGGCGATAAAGCCGATCAGTATGCAATAAAGCCAATGGGTGGCGAGGATCTTAGAGATGTTCAAAAGAGAATGATGGATTTTTTAAAAGAGGCGGATAAAAAATATGAAGGCAAAACGATTCTAATCGTTAGCCATGCCAATCCGATAGTCGCGTCCGCCAGCGCTTACCAGGGTTATAAAAATGAAGAAGCATTTGAAAAGTTTACCATTGACGGAGTTACCGGTTCTGTAGTTGAAATGATTGGCCACAATTGGCCATATAATAATGAAGGCGAATTAGATCTACATCGGCCCTACGTTGATGAAATTAAAATCAATTGCTCTAAATGTGGCAAAAAGGTCTCTCGTATTTTAGATGTTGGTAATCCTTGGCTAGATGCCGGAATAGTGCCTTATTCAACGATTGGGTATTTTGATGAGCACGTAAAACTACCTAATGGCAGTAACGTGCCGGGCAAAAAATTTTGGCGCAAGTGGTTTCCCGCAGAGCTTGTTTGCGAATCCTTCCCCGGCCAGTTTAAAAATTGGTTTTATTCTTTAATTGTAATGAGCACGGTGCTTGAGAACATTATACCGATGAAAACGGTTTTTGGTTACGCTTCGGTCCGCGATGAAAAGGGGGAAGAAATGCATAAATCAAAAGGAAATGCCATTTGGTTTGACGAAGCGGCGGAAAAAATTGGCGTTGATGTTATGCGTTTTATGTATATAAAGCAGAATCCGGCGGATAATTTAAAATTTGGATACGGCACCGCAAAAGAGTCCGAGAGGAAGATTATGAATCTTTGGAATAGTTTTATGTTTTTTAAAACCTATGCTTCGCATAAACTTACAAGCTCCAAGCTCCAAGCTCCAAGCTCTTTGTTGGATCTTTGGATTTTATCTCGTTTGAATAATTTAATAGAAAAAGTTACTAAAAATTTGGATAAGTACAACCCGGCTCCCGCCAGCCGCGCGGTTGAAGAGTTTTTCATACAAGACCTTTCTCTATGGCATATCCGCCGTTCAAGGGGCAGATTGCAAAGGCCAAAATCAGAAAAAGAAAAAGAAGATGCGGAAAAAACGATTTATTTAGTATTGCTTAATTTAGTAAAAGTTATCGCCCCGTTTTTACCATTTTTATCAGAAGAAATTTACTTGTTTTTAAAAAAAGATAAAATGCCGGAATCAGTTCATCTCTGCGACTGGCCGCAACCCAGCAAAAAACTTATTGATTTGAAGTTGGAAGAGCAAATGAATTTGGTCAGGAAAATTGCCGCTAATGGTTTGGCGCTTAGAGCGGCGGCAGGAATAAAGGTGAGACAGCCTCTTTCTAAATTAAAAATTAAAAATGAAAAATTAAAAATTTTGGGAAAAGAGCTGTTAGATTTAATAAAAGATGAAATAAACGTTAAAGAAATTATTTTTGATGGCAGTATTAAAAACAGGATTGAACTTGATACCAAAATCACCCCTGAATTAAAAGAAGAGGGTATTATGAGAGATTTAACGAGGCAAATTCAGGAAATGAGAAAAGACGGAGGATTAACGCCGAAAGATTTTGTAGAAATTTATTTCCAAATTGATAATTCAGAATTGGAAAACATTGTTAAAAAACGGCAAAAAAATCTTATGGCTGACGTAGGCGCAAAAGCCATTGAATTTGTCGGCGCGGTTAAAGATGGATTACTCATAGACCGCCATTTTGAATTGGAAAATCAATCAATTTGGATGGGCATTCAAAAACCTTAACAACTAACAACTTACGGATGGCTACTTACCAAACCAAAGCGATAGTTTTAAAAAGAGAAGATATTTTTGAGGCCGATCGCGTTTATAATTTATACACCGAAGAATTTGGAAAAGTAAGGGCGATTGCCGGTAGTGTTCGTAAAATCAACGCTAAACTTTCTGGCCACTTAGAGCCGTTTAATATTGTTTGGGTTGAACTGGCGACCAAAAAAAATGGCGATTTATTTATTACCACCGCCCTGTCTTTTAAAAAACTTTTAAATCAAAGTTTTTCACCGGCCCAAATCGCTCTTTTTGCCAAAATGGCCGATTTTACCTGTTTGATGCTAAAAGGTCCGCAAAAAGATGAAATATTGTGGAGCTATATTTTAGAAAGTTTTTTAAAAGCCGGTTTAATTGAAGCGGATACCGATAAATTTTTAGGCGCTTATAAAACCGGTTTTATTAAAATAATGGGATTTGGGGATAATTTAGAAGAGGCCCTGTGGTATAATTATTGACAATGATTCAAATTCCAACACCTGCGGCGGCGCCGAAATTTTCCGGCCCGTCGTTGCCGCAAGCCATTCGTTTTTTCAGCCTCCGGCAGAAAAAAATTCTTATTATCGCCAGCATCATTTTTCTTGTTGTTGTTATTTTAAGCGGCATCGGTTTTTATTTTTGGCTGACCTCGTTTAAAAAATCACGGGTTGATTTTAATATTTCAGGCCCGACTCAAGCATCCAGCGGAGAGCAAGTTACTTACCAAATTTCTTATTGGAACAACACCAATCAAATTCTTCAAAATGCCGGTTTAACAGTTCGCTATCCGCAAGAAGCGGTAGTTATTGGCGGCAAAAAGTTGCTAAATATTGATTTAGGCAATATTGGCATTGGCGGTGGCGGCAAGGTTGAAGTTAGTTTAGCTTTAGTGGGTCCGGATAAAAGCATCCAAAAGCTTCAAGCGGTTTTAAGTTATAAACCGCAAAATACCGCTTCAACTTTTGAAAATGAAGCCGTTAAAGAGGTGGCGATAAATGGTTCGGCAATATTTCTTGATTTTAAAACACCGGAAACGGTTTTGCCGAATGTCAGAAATGTTTATGTAATTCATTATAAAAACAATACCGATGAGGTTTTTAAAAACGTTTCAATTGAAGCGAGTTATCCTCAAGATTTTAATTTTGTGTCTTCGGATCGTGTGCCGGCAAAAAGCAATAATATTTGGAATTTGGGCGATTTAAATCCAAACGAAGAGGGCAATATCACCGTTGTGGGAATTTTAAGGAATGCCGAAAGCGCCAGCTTTGAATTGGCTATTGGTGTTTGGGAAAGTGATAAATTTTTTAAATTTAGCCGCAGTTTGGCTCAAATCAATTTAGCCGCTTCGCCTCTTGCTGTGGGAATATCGGTAAACAATCAGCCCGGCATCACTATTAATCCGGGCGATTTTCTGCAATTTAAAATCAATTATAAAAATAACACCAGCATTGCCCTCTCCGACGTTGTTTTAAAAGCCAAACTTGACGGCTTGATGTATGATTTTTCTTCTCTTAAGACCAAGGGCTTTTACAGCGGTTCGGATAATACCATTACTTGGAATGCCGGAAATACGGCGGAATTTAAGAATTTAGAGCCGGCTGCCATGGGCGAAGTGGAATTTCAAATCACTGTTAAACCGCGATATGTTATTAGAACTTTCAGAGATAAAAATTTTTTGCTTCAGGTTTTAGCGACAATGGAAACGCCGACCGTGCCGCCATCTTTAGCGGTTAAGTTACTTTCGGTTTCAAGCGACTTGGCTTTAAAAGTCAACACCAAAGCGGAACTTAAAACCAAAGGTTATTATTATGACGCTGTTATTAAAAATTCCGGACCTTTACCGTCGAAGGTGGGTCAAACCACTACTTACACCGTTCATTGGCAGGTTACCAATTATAGTAATGACCTTGACAAAGTTATCGTTAAAACGGTTTTGCCGGAAGGCGTTGGTTGGCTTAATAAAAAAGCCGGCGCCGGTGCCGCCACCTTGGAGTATAATGATCGAACCAGTGAACTTATTTGGAATATCGGGAAATTGCCGGCTGGCACCGGCGTACTGCTTGACCCGCATGAAGTGATTTTTCAGGTGGCTTTAACGCCTTCGATAAAAAATATAAATACCATTATGCCGGTTATAAGCGATTCAAACTTAACCGCTGAAGACATTTTTACCGGCATTAACATTACGGCAATGGCGCCGGCGCTAAAAACCGATATGCCGGATGACTCCGGTGTTGGTTTTACCAAAGGCCGCATTCAACCCTGATTGATTTTTACTTTACAAATTATAAAATTATAATAAAAAATGATATTGAAATTTAATTTATCCTCAATTCCTTGCTATAGCAAGGAATTGAGGATATTATATTAATGATACGAAAATTTAATGATATAAAAATAATATAAATATGATTTTAAAATTTAAAGAAATTATATGCTGCACAAAAAATCATTAACTAGAGATGTTTTATTTATGGCCGCTTCCGGCACGTTAATTTTATCATCGCTATTTGCGCCCAACGTTGCCCAGCTTTTAAAACCGTTGATGCGCTGGCGCAGAAATTGGGATAAAATGGATCGTCGGCGCATTTATAACGCCATTGAACGATTAAATAAAAAAAGATTAATAGAGTTAATAGAAAAAGGCGATAAAATTCATATAAAAATTACTACTAACGGCAAAAATTTATTAAAACGATTTGATTATGATGATTTAGAGTTATTAAAAGCTAAAAGGTGGGATAAAAAATGGCGATTGGTGATTTTTGATATTCCTGAAAAAAAGAAAAAAGAAAGAAACGCGCTGTCCGAGAAGTTAAAAGATATGGGGCTATATCCTTTGCAAGAAAGTGTTTTTATTTATCCTTATGATTGCCAAGATGAAATTGATTTTATTTGTGAATTTCTATCAATTAATCGGTTTGTTAATTACTGCACTATAGAGTCAATAGATAAGAGGGAGGGTGATCTGCGGGAATTTTTTAATCTTATTTAATCTTTAATCATTTTTAATATTTTTAAATTTACGAATTTAAATAATTTATCCTCAAAAGTTTACTATAGCAAGGAATTGAGGATAGTTAATAGGTTGGATATAGTTGGATACTAATAAGTAAAAGTAAATAAGTATTTGTTTAATATTGCCAAGTTGTTAGTCGATTAAAAATATGTTATTCTAACCTTTAGTTATGGCGCAAACAAAAGATAAAAAAGAAAATTTAATGGATAAAATAGTATCCTTATCAAAAAGACGGGGGTTTATTTTTCCTGGTAGCGATATTTACGGCGGGCTTTCCGGCACTTGGGATTATGGACCGACCGGGGCAATCTTTAAGAAAAATCTCAAAGATTTATGGTGGAAAGAAATGGTGCAGCGACGAGATGATATTGTCGGTGTTGACGCGGCTATAATGATGAACCCGAAGGCCTGGGAGGCCTCGGGCCATACCGAGGCCTTTAGCGATTCGCTTGTTGAATGCAAAATTTGTCACGAACGGTTCCGCGCCGATAAAGAAACGGAAATAAAGAGTCACGAAAAAACTCATAAAGAAAAAATTAAATGGACCGAGCCGAAAAAATTTAATTTGCTGATTAAGGCTTACCTCGGGGTTTTAGAAGGCGAACAGTCCCAAATTTATCTTAGGGGCGAAATAACTAATGGCGTTTCTGTAAATTTTAAAAATATCATTAACTCAACCCGGGTAAAAATTCCTTTCGGTATTGCCCAAATTGGCAAGGCCTTTCGAAATGAAATCACGCCGGGTAATTTTACTTTTCGGTCGCGCGAGTTTGAACAAATGGAAGTCCAATTTTACATTAAGCCAAACGAAAAAGAAGGAAAACAATGGTTTGAATACTGGAAAAAAAACCGGATGGATTGGTATCTTTCTTTAGGCATAAAAAAAGAAAATTTAAGATTTAGAAAACACGCTTCAGATGAACGAGCTCATTATGCCCGAATGGCGACTGATATTGAGTATAAAAGCCCGTGGGGTTGGCAAGAATTTATGGGCATTCATCATCGGGGCGACTGGGATTTGAAAAGACATCAACAATTCTCTGGCATTGATATGTCTTATAGCGATCCTCAAACTAGTGAAAAGTATCTGCCATGGGATATAGAAACGTCTGCCGGCGTTGATCGCTTGCTTTTGTTTTTATTAATTGACGCTTATCGGGAGGAGGGCGATAGGGTTTATCTTAAACTTCATCCGGCGCTTGCGCCGTATAAGGTGGCGGTTTTTCCGCTTTTAGCCAATAAACCAGAACTTGTAAAATTGGCAAGAAAAATTTATGATGATTTGCGGCCGCAGTTTATGACGGCTTGGGATGACCGAGGCAATATCGGAAAACGCTATTATTCGCAGGATGAAATCGGAACGCCATTTTGCGTAACGGTTGATTTTGACACACTTCTAGACAAAAAAGTTACGGTTCGCGGCAGAGATACAATGAAGCAAAATAGAATAGAGATAGAAGGATTAGAAAATTATTTGAGTGATAAATTAAATGTATAAAAAAACCATACTACCGAACGGCTTAAGAATTATTACCGTACCTATGGTCGATACCAAAACGGTTACTGTTTTGGTACTTGTGGCGACCGGTTCAAAATACGAAACCAAAAAAATGAACGGCATTTCTCATTTTTTAGAACACATGACTTTCAAGGGCACGAAAAAGCGTGGAGCGCCATTAGCCATTGTTGAACCGCTTGATAGGATTGGCAGTCAATATAACGCTTTTACCGGCCAGGAATATACCGGATATTACGCTAAAGCCAATAGCCGGCATTTAGATTTGTTGCTTGATATTGTGTCCGACATTACTTTAAATCCCAAATTTAAACAAGAAGAAATTAACAAAGAAAGAGGGGTGATTATTGAAGAGATAAATATGTACAAAGACAATCCGGCGAGAAAAATTGGCGACATTTGGACAAATCTTTTATACGGCGATCAGCCGGCCGGTTGGGACATGGCAGGCAAAAAAGAAATCATTGCTAAACTGATGCGCGGCGACTTTGTGCGGTACCACAGCGACCATTACGTCGCATCCAAAACCGTCGTGATTATTTCCGGGAATATTGAAAATGACAATATTGTCAATAAAATAAAAAAACTTTTTAATTCAATCAGCAATGCCAAAGGAAAAGACAAGATTCCGGCAAAAGAGTCCCAAAAAAAGCCCGGAATTAAAGTTTTTTATAAAAAAACCGACCAAACCCATATTGCGCTGGGAGTAAGATCTTACAATATTTTTGACAAGCGACGCTACGCAGCCGATGTTTTGGCGACGATTTTAGGCGGAGGGATGTCTTCGCGCCTGTTTCAACTACTTCGAGACAAAATGGGCGCGGCTTATTACGTAAGAACGTTTTCCGACGAATCAACGGATACCGGCAATCTGGCTACGTGGGCGGGGATAGACAATCGGCGGACGGAAGAAATCATTACGGCAATTCTTGAAGAATACAAAAAAATTAAGAGTGGCGGGGCGAGTGCGGCGGAACTGACTAAAGCGAAAGAACATCTTGAGGGTAGCTTGATTTTAGGCATTGAGACATCAGATGAACTTGCCAGTTTTTATGGTTTTCAGGAAATCTTAAAAAGAGAAATCTTAAAACCGGAAGAGGTGATAAAAAAAATTAGGGCTGTTACCGCTGATGATGTTTGGGCGGTAGCTCAAGATATTTTCAAGCTAGAAAAATTGAACTTAGCAATCATCGGCCCGTATAAAAATAAAGAGCAATTTGCCAGTATTCTTAAATTGTAGTATAATCAGGCCATAATCAGTTCTTAGTTGAACTAATATGGCAATAAGTAAAAGAACAATTATAGAAATTTCACCCAAAACAATGCTTTGGGCGCTTTTAATCGGCGTCTTAGTTGTTTTGCTTTTTATGGTTCGCGATATCTTAGCAGTTTTGATTTTTGCTATAATCATTTCTTCGGCGCTTGAACCTCTGCTTCAATATTCGGAAAACAAAAAAATTCCCCGCCTCTTATCTTTAATTATAATTTATCTTTTATTTTTCGTATTTTTCGCGGCTCTTATTTATATTCTTTTACCGCTTATACTTGATCAGCTTCGTGATTTTTCAGAGAATTACCCGACTTATTTCGGTAAAATAGAAGAAGCCGCCGGTACCATAACCTTTTTGCCCGGCCTTTCCGCGAATCTTCATGATTTATTAATTCAGTTGACCGGTCAAATACCAAGTTTTACTTCGCTGATTTCTTACGCTTCATCAATATTCGGCGGCGTTATTTCTTTTTTGGTGGTTTTAGTGGTTTCTTTTTATCTTTCTTTGTCTCGTGGCGCGTTAGACGGGTTTTTGAGTTCTGTAATGCCTCCCCAGTTTGAAGCGTATGTGCACGGTTTGTGGATCAGGGGTCAAAAGAAAATGGGTAGGTGGCTCCAAGCTCAACTGCTATTAAGTTTTATTGTGGCGACAATCGTTGGTGTCGGTCTGTGGATTTTAGGGGTAAAATATGCATTCCTTATTGCAGTATCGGCGCTGGTGCTCCAAATCGTTCCCTTCGCCGGTCCTATAATAACCGGAGGATTAGCAACACTTTTGGCGCTTTCTCAATCGACAATTTTAGGCGTATGGACTCTTATTTTCTTTGTTGCGGTTCAGCAGCTTGAAAATCATATTTTAGTGCCTATTTTAATAAAAAAGCTGGTGGGACTTAATCCTGTGGCGGTTATTCTTGCTATTTTAGTCGGCGCCAAATTGGGAGGAATTTTGGGGATTCTTTTGGCCGTTCCTTTGGCGGCGGTGGTTGACGAGTTTTTTACCGACTTAGCGAAAAAACGATCGGTCAGCTCTCCGATTGGGTTTACGTCTGCGCTTGCGGAAGATATAAAATCAGAAAAACTAATATAGTGATAATAAAATTTCTACTTTTACTATTTTTAGGATGCCTTATTGTTCTGGCTTCTTTTTTATTTGGTTGGTATTCTGACTTAACATCACTGTTCAGTTGGTGGGTAGCTAATAGTTTTCATTTTCTCGGCGGAATTTACGCTTTTTTCTTTGTTAAATTTGTTTTTAACGCCACGCGTAAGTATCATAAAACAGAAACCGAATTTTTAATGAAAATTATAGTTTTTGCTGGCGGCGCTTTAATATTGGGAGTACTGTGGGAGTGGTATGAATTTATTTTTATTTATCATTATGGAAATGGAATTTTTAGATTGCTTCCGAAAAGTATTACTATTTATTATGACACCATGACCGATTTAATGTTTGATTTGCTCGGCGCCGCGTCAGCCGGAGTTTATTTAATTGTTAAAAATGGCAAAAACAAATAAAAAATTTTACGTAACCACTTCAATTCCTTATGTTAATGCTGACCCTCATATTGGATTTGCTTTGGAAGCAATTCAAGCCGATGTTTTAGCGCGTTATCACAGATTAAGGGGAGAGGATGTTTTCTTTCTTACGGGGACAGATGAACATGGCGTTAAAGTTGTAAGAGCGGCCGAAGCGGTGGGAAAAACCCCGAAAGAGTTTGTTGATGAAATTTCAGGGAAATTCAAGGCGCTCAAAAAAACACTGATTTTATCGTGGGATGATTTTATTCGAACTTCGGACCAAAAAAGGCACTGGCCTGGTGCCCAGGAATTATGGCTGAAACTTTATGATGCCGGCAAACTCTATAAGAAACCTTACAGAGGCCTTTATTGCGTCGGGCATGAAGCATTTATTACCGAAAAAGATTTGATAGATGGGAAATGTCGTGACCACCAAAAAGAACCAGAAGTTATTGAAGAAGAAAATTGGTTTTTTAAATTATCTGACTATAGTAATGATATAAAATCAAAAATTGAAAGCGGCGAACTGAAAATAGTTCCCGAAGGACGCAAAAACGAAATTCTTTCGCTTATTAACGAAGGGCTTGAGGATGTCAGTTTTTCTCGTCCGATAAAAGATTTAAGCTGGGGCATTCCGGTGCCAAACGATCCGGAGCACACGATGTACGTTTGGTGCGACGCGCTTTCAAATTATATTTCTGCTCTTGGCTATGGTAGTACTCAAAATGTCGATATATCGAAATTTCAGAAATACTGGCCGGCCGATGTTCATATGATCGGCAAAGATATTTTGCGTTTCCATGCCGCCATCTGGCCCGGCATGCTTTTAGCGGCCGGATTACCTTTACCGAAAACCATTTTTGTTCATGGATTTATAACGGTTGGCGGAGAAAAGATGTCAAAAACAATTGGCAACGTCATTAATCCGGTGGAAATTGTTAATAAATATGGCGTCGATGCTTTGCGTTATTATCTTTTGTGGGATATTACGCCAACTGGCGATGGCGATTTCACTTACGAAAAATTTGAGGAAAGATATAACAGCGGCCTTGCTAACGGTATCGGCAATTTGGTGGCGCGCATTGCGAAATTGGGCGAAACGATTTCTCCCATTGTCTATTCGGAGAGCGATATTATTGATAATAATAGGAACACTAAAGATTATGTCTGCGAGCAGTACGATAAGTTTATCGGCGATATCAAGTTCAACGAAGCACTGGGCGAGGCTTTTGTCCTTGTCTATTCCACAGACAACTATATTAATGAAACCAAGCCATGGACTCTAAAAGGTAATGATTTAAAAAAAGTAATTATAAATGCCTCTTTCTTAATTCAGGCGCTTTCCGAGTTAATTGAGCCGTTTTTGCCGGAAACTGCGGAAAAAATTAGAAAGCAGATAAAGTTTGTTGGGGATAAGATAGAAATCAAAAAAGGCGATAATATTTTCCCGAGAAAATAATGTTATTTGATTCTCACTGCCATCTTCATTTTCGTCAGTTTGATAATGATCGCGAAGAAATTATCAATCGGCTTAAAGAAGCCGATATTAAAGTTATAAATGTCGGAACAGACTTTAGAGAGTCCGAAAAAGCAGTTGAACTTTCAAAAAAATATCCGGATTTTATGTGGGCTTCGGTTGGCTTGCACCCTAATGACAATTTGGAAGAAAATTTTTCCGCTAAAGGCGGACCAGCCTCTGGCTGGGATTACGATAAATATAGAAAGCTGGCAAAACTCCCAAATGTTGTCGCGATAGGCGAGTGCGGTCTTGATTATTTTCGTTCGCCCAGCGAAATAGAAATTATAAGGCAAAAAGAGATTTTTGTTAAACAAGTAGAATTGGCGAAAGAATTGAACAAACCGCTTATTTTACATTGCCGCCCCTCTATTGGGACTCAGGATGCCTACGAAGATGCCATCAATATTATTGAAAATTTTCTCCCTACGGGAGATCCCCCGAAGGGGGAAAAATTTAACGGCGTTGCCCATTTTTTCTCCGGCTCTAAAGAAACGGCCAAAAAATTTCTTGATTTGGGATTTTACATTTCTTTTGCCGGCCCGATAACATTTGCGCCGGAGTATCGTGAGGTTGTAGAGTTCGTGCCACTCAATAGAATTTTAGCTGAAACTGATTCGCCATTTGCTGCTCCAGCGCCGTATCGCGGTCAGCGCAATGAACCGGCTTACGTTGAATTTGTGGCGCGCAAAATCGCCGAGTGGAAAAATTCAAGTTTTGAAGAAGTTGCGTGGCAAACAGATGAAAATGCCAAAAGACTTTTCAATATCAATTCCTAATCAATTCCTATCCTAATCAGTTTTGGCGCTTTCTTATATCTATGTCCTCATTTGCTTGCTATCGCCAGCTGATGATGATATACTTTTTATTAATGGAACGATTAGGGCCTGTGCAGAAAAAAATATTACTTTTATTTCACGGCATTGCAGCTATTGGTCTTTCATATAATCTTCGTCAGCAAATTTGGATTTTAAAACAAATAGGGCGTGAATGGAATAAAATAAATCAACAAGCTCTAAACAGGGCTATTAAAAGTTTGTATGAAAGTAAACTTATTGATATTAAAGAGGGTATAGATGGCGCGACAAAAATTACTATAACCCAATCAGGAAAAACAAAATCTATTGAATTTAAAATAGACGAAATGAATATAAAAAAACCAAAGATCTGGGATAAAAAATGGCGAATAGTGGTTTTTGATATTCCAGAAAAACATAAAAAAGCGCGAGAAGCAATTCGCGAGTGTCTTAATAATTTGGGTTTTTATAAATTTCAAAAGAGTGTTTTTGTTTTACCGTTTGAATGCAGCGACGAGATTGATTTTATCACGGAGTATTTTAATGTCCGTTCTTATGTTAGATTAATTTTAGCAGAGACTATGGATAACGAGCTGCATCTTAAGAAGATTTTTAATTTATTGTAATCTTCATTTATCAGCGATCGCCGGCTGGTGAAGATGTAAGAGTGATTGATTAAAGAGGTTTTTTAAATTACAATAAACAGCATGTATGATGCTCAAAAAATAGAAAAAAAGTGGAGAGAACATTGGGAAAAAACAAAACTCTATAAAACTAAGGATAGTGTCAAGGGAAATAAAAATTTTTACCATCTTGTAATGTTTCCGTACCCCTCGGGCGATCTTCATATTGGGCACTGGTACAATTTCGCGCCCGCCGATGTTTACGCGCGTCTCAAGAGAATGCAGGGATTTAATGTTTTAAGTCCAATCGGATTTGACGCTTTTGGATTGCCGGCGGAAAATGCCGCCATAAAAAATAAAATTCATCCGAAAATTTGGACCTATAAAAATATTGAAAAAATGAGGCGCCAGCTTAAATCAATGGGCAATGTCTACGACTTTTCGCGCGAGGTAATTACCGCTGACCCGGAATACTACAAGTGGACCCAGTGGATGTTTTTAAAAATGTATGAAGCCGGCCTAGCTTATCGCAAAAAAGCTTTAGCCAATTGGTGCCCGAAAGATCAAGCAATTTTAGCCAATGAACAAGTTATTGACGGCAAATGCTGGCGGCATCCCGATACTCTGGTGATTCAAAAAGAAATTGAGCAATGGATGTTTAAAATTACCGATTACGCCGAAGATCTTATTAATGATTTAGAGAAATTAAACTGGCCGGAACGCACAAAACTGATGCAAAAAAACTGGGTAGGGAAGTCAAAAGGAGCAACGGTCCAATTCTCCGCCAAAGGCGGATCCGCCTCCGGCGGAAAAATTACAAATTATGTAATACCTGTTTTTACCACTAGGCCGGACACGCTTTTTGGCGCTACCTACTTAGTGCTTTCTCCGGAACATCCGCTTGTGGAAAAAATTACTTATAAAGAGCAAAAAGAAAAAGTTCGCCATTATATTGCTAACGCTCATCTCAAAACTAAGCTTGAAAGAACAAGCTTGGAAAAAGAAAAAACTGGAGTTTTTACGGGTTCTTTTGCCGTAAACCCGGCGAATAATGAAAAAATTCCTATTTGGGTATCGGATTATATTCTAATGGATTACGGTACAGGCGCCATTATGGCTGTGCCGGCGCACGACGAACGCGATTTTGAATTCGCTAAAAAATTCAATCTTTCAATAATTAAAGTGATTAATCCCGGCCGCGATTGGCCGGAAAACAAGCCCTACACCGAAGGCGGGCTCATGGTTAATTCCGGAGAGTTTACCGGTTTAGAGTCCGTTGAAGGCCGGAAAAAGATTACTGAATGGTTAAAAAAAAGAGAGTTAGGAGATTTTTCAACGCAATATAAACTTCGTGATTGGATTATTTCTCGCCAAAGGTATTGGGGCGCGCCGATCCCGATAGTTTACTGCAAAAAATGTGCTTCGACAGGCTCAGCACCCGGCGGCATTATAGCTGTGCCAGAGAAAGATTTGCCTGTTAAACTACCGCCACTTAAAAATTTTAAGCCGGTAGCTGGAGGGAAATCGCCGTTAGCCCGCGTTAAGAATTTTTTAAATACTAAATGTCTGAAATGCAATGGAAAAGCAATGAGAGAAACCGATACTATGGATACATTCGTTGACTCATCTTGGTATTACCTCGCATATGTTATGCGAGGAATTTCCAATTTCCAATTTCCAATTTCCAAATATCAGAAAGCATTTAAATCTTGGTTGCCGGTTAATATGTATATCGGCGGCGCCGAACATACGGTTTTACATCTTCTTTATTCCCGATTTTTTATTAAGGCCTTAAAAAAAATGGGTTATCTCGAATTTAACGAGCCGTTCATGTCTTTAAGGCACCAAGGAATTATTTTGGGTGCCGACGGTCAAAAAATGTCTAAATCAAGAGGCAACGTTATTGATCCTGACGAATTGATTAAAAAATATGGAACCGATGCCGTTAGAATGTACCTGTGTTTCATGAGCGAATACAGTCAGGGAGGACCGTGGAATTCCAAGGGAATTCTGGGAATTAAAAGATTTTTAGATAGAATTTGGAACAAATTCCAAATGCCAAATGCCAAATTCCAAGTTCAATCAGATACTAGTTTCCAAAGATT
>Ga0209210_1000827_pt1 | contig 29275 bp, 24 predicted proteins | sample RifGroA1_FD_183991 | JGI IMG/M metagenome (GOLD analysis project Ga0209210, IMG submission 183991) | Contaminated groundwater microbial communities from Rifle, Colorado, USA - Rifle Groundwater A1 (SPAdes) (version 2) | ecosystem: Environmental > Aquatic > Deep subsurface > Groundwater >...
TTGCCCTGGCAATTTCCACCCATTTATATCCGTCCCCGTATGCCCTGACCGCAATTTTCCATAACGAATCGCCTTTGGCAACGGTGTAGGAATCATCCGTAACGGATGACGTTTGCGGACTTACAGCCTCCTCTTCCGTAGAGGTTGGCTGCTTTGGTGAAACATCGGGAATGATCAATTTTTGTCCGACTTCTATAGTATCGGTTTCAAGTGCGTTTGCACTTTTTATATCAACCCAATTATATCCGGAACCGAAAGAATCCTCCGCTATTGACCAGAGAGTTTCTCCGTTTACAACAACATGTTCCTTCGTGTCCGTCTGCGTTAAGGCCCCAGGAATGGTTCCTCCGCTTCTGTCCTTGAAATAGTTAACAATCAAAACACCCACGATTACTATAACAACTGCCCCCAAAACCATACTGATTGTTTCTTCATTTAACTTAATTTTTTTGAGGAATTTTTTTAGATTAAAATTCAAATTTATTCACCCCGTTTCTTCAGGGCAGAAGTAGCCTGAATGTAAATGAAGATACGGTCGGTGTCAAGGGGAATCTGTCAAATATTTTGCGAGGTCGACGAGATTCGAACTCGCAACCTCTTCCGTGACAGGGAAGCGCTCTAGCCGTTGAGCTACGACCTCTCGCAACAGAGTCAATTATAACAATTGTGGTAAGATTAATCCAGCCGTGGGACCGACCAAAGCCATTACCAATCTTCAGATTGCGGAACTTCTGCGTGATATTGCAGCTTCCTATCAACTCAAAGACCAGGTCAAGTACAGATTCCAAATAATTGCCTATGAACGCGCCGCAGACGCCGTAGAACACGCCACAAGCGAGCTTAAAGACCTCTGGGATGACGGTAAGCTTGAGGAAGTACCCGGAATCGGTCCGGGCATAGCTGAACACCTGGGTGAGCTTTTCAGGACCGGAAAATCAAAACATTTCGAAAGCATAATGGAAGGCATTCCCAAAGAGGCGTTTAAGCTTATGGAGCTTCCCGGAATCGGTATAAAAACCGCAATGAAGTTAATTAAAGAGGGTTCCAAGGAGGAAGTCGCAGAAAAACTTAAAGAAGTCGCAGAAAAGGAAAAAAAAGCCAAGAGGCACCTATTGCCTTATGCCGCCCTTATTGCCTCGGAACTGATTGAATACCTGCAAAAAAATGCCAAGGTAGCCCGTGTAGACCCCCTGGGAAGCCTGAGGCGCCAGGCATCAACCATAGGAGACATTGACCTTGCCGTGGTCACCGAGGACCCCGCAGGTGTACTTGAATACTTCACCAAATACCCCAAGTCAGGTAAAACCATAGAAAAAGGGGAGCATACGGCTTCCATCCTTCTACCCGGAGGAGTTCAGGTTGACTTGATGGCCCAACCGGTAAGTTCATACGGGTCGCTTCTTCAACATTTTACGGGATCAAAACATCATAATATTGCCCTGCGTGAATTTGCCCTCAAAAAAGGATTGAGCCTGTCGGAATACGGCATCCGCAAATCCCAAACTCCAAGTTCCAAGATCCAAACTTTCAAAACAGAGAAGGACTTTTATAAATTTCTCGGCCTTGATTATATAGAGCCTGAATTGAGGGAAGATACCGGAGAAATAGAAGCAGCCAGGCAGCACTCCCTTCCCAAATTGGTTGAGGCAAAAGAAATTAATGGCGACCTGCAGATTCATTCCAGTTTTGATATTGAAACAAGTCATGATTTGGGTGAAAGTAGCATGGAAGATCTTGTGAAAAAAGCTGATGAGCTTAAATACGAGTATATTGCCTTGACTGAGCATAACCCAAGTCAACAGGGGCATAGCGAAAAAGATATCGTGGAAATCCTAAAAAAGAAGCGTGAAAAAGTCGACGCAATTAATTACTCAATAGAAAAATCAACCAATAATAGCATACAGAAAGTGTTCAATAGCCTTGAAATTGACATAAAACCCGACGGCAGTCTTCCAGTAAGCAACATTGGACTTGATACTTTGGATTTTGCTTTAGTATCCATCCATTCATCATTCAGTTTGGAACGCAGTGAGCAAACAGGGAGAGTTCTTTCTGCCCTTTCCCACCCGAAGGTGAAAATATTTGCCCACCCGACCGGCAGAAAATTAAATGAAAGAGAGGGAGCGGAACTTAACTGGCCCGAGATTTTTGAGTTTTGTCTCAAGGAGGATAAATGGATTGAAATTAATTGTGATCCCATGAGACTTGACCTACCCGATACTATGGTCAGAGAAGCGGTAAAGCTTGGAGTGAAATTGACATTCGGAACGGATGCTCACCATGTTGACGGAATGAATAACATGATATTCGGAGTTTCTGTTGCCCGCCGCGGGTGGTCGACTGCCGATGATATAATTAATACTCGGAGTTTAGAGGAATTTGAAAAATTATTGAAAGGTGGTGAATAATTTATGAATTTAATTTATGTATTGTTAATCATAGGAGTTGTTTTGGTTTTCTGGGTTATCTCCACATACAATTTTTTTGTGTCCAGCAAAACGAGAGTCGGAGCTGCGATACAGGAAATTGGCAACCAATTAAAACGTCAGGCGGAGCTTATCCCTAATTTGGAGTCTTCGGCCAAAGGATACCTTACTCACGAAAAAGAAATTTTTAACGAACTTACAGCAGCCAGAAAGGCAATCTCTTCTGCCGTTTCGTCCGGAAATGTCAATAAGATGGCTGACGCCGGGAAGATGTTGTCCGATGTTCTACCCAAAATTCAAGTAGTGGTTGAAAGTAACCCTGAGATAAAAGGCGCAGAAGTGGTTAAAGACTTGATGGATCAGTTAAGAGATACATCTGACAAAGTGATGTATGCCAGAAGGCTAATGATTGACCTGACAGCAGACTATAACGTTAAGCTGGTAACCGTCCCGAGTAGTTTAGTTGCGGGACTATTTCATTTTGAAAAACTTAAAGGTTTTGAAACCCCTGAAGACGGCGCGGAAATGAAAGTAACCGGGGAGGAGATGAAAACGCCCAAAGTAAAGCTGTGAAGAATATTTACGAGGTGCAATCAGCAAATAAAATTAGAACCGCCGTTATAGTAGCGGGGTTTGTCGTGTTTGTATTTTTGGCAGTTTACATTCTTACAAACGCTTTTGGTTATTACATGGGTTATCAACCAGGAGGACTCGGTTATTTCGGAATGGCCTTTATAGTATCCGGTATCTCCAGTTTTTTCAGTTATTATTACTCGGATAAAATAGTTCTCGGAATTTCCGGGGCCAGACGTGCCAATCCACAGGAAGACAGGCTTTTCACACAGGTTGCCGAAAACCTTTCCATCGGTGCCGGGATTCCCAAGCCTAAGCTATATGTTATAGAAGATTCTGCACCGAATGCCTTTGCCACGGGGCGTGACCCGGAGCATGCGGTAATTTGCGTGACCACAGGGCTTCTTTCAAAACTGGACAGGACCGAACTTGAAGGAGTGATGGCCCATGAGATATCACATATAAGAAATTACGATATACGTTTGATGTCCGTTGTTTCCGTCATGGTTGGATTGGTTGCACTCCTTGGCGATTGGTTTTTAAGGGTCAGATTTTTTGGGGGAGGCAGAAACCGCGACAGCGACAGCGGAAGTTTGGGAGCAATAATGATTATTGTGGGGATCATTTTTGCAATTTTATCTCCCATTATCGCCCAATTAATTCAGCTTGCGATTTCCCGAAGGAGGGAGTTTACTGCCGATGCCGGATCGGTAGGAATTACACGTCAACCCCAGGGATTAATTTCGGCTCTTGAAAAAATTGCATCGGACACTGAACCCCTTGAGGCTGCGAATAAGGCCACCGCACACCTTTATATAGTTAATCCGTTTAAAAAGAGTTCAAATAAAGCAGTAGCAACTTTCGCGGGTCTTTTTAATACGCACCCTCCCATTCCCGAAAGAATAAAAGCGTTAAAAAGTATGGCTTAACTTCTTGTGAAAATATAAATTTGGCTATATTATTACTAAGAAATGTCCAAGCTAACAAAAGACGAAGTTCTTCACATTGCAAAACTGGCACAACTTACTCTGAGTGACTCCGAAATAAAAAAATTTCTTCCGCAGCTGACGAGCGTGGTTGAGTATATCGGACAGCTTAAGGAGGTTAATACGGAAGGAGTCGAACCCACCGCTCAGGTTACGGGGCTTACAAATGTGTTTAGGCAGGACGAGGTTGATTCCGCCAATACTCTTTCGGTTGATGACGCGACGGGAGGAAGCGACAAGCTTTATAACGGTTATTTTAAAGTGGGGGCCATCTTGGCAGACCGGAGCGACAAATAATTAAAGTCTATGGATTTACCATTAACAATAAAAGAAACGCAAAAAGGGCTTATCGAAAAGAAATTTTCGGCGGTTGAGCTTACCGATTCATATTTGGAGAGGATAAATAAGTACAATAAAGAATACAACATCTTCTTAACCGTTTCCGAGGAAGATGCATATAAAAAAGCCAAGGAAATAGACAAATCCGAAAAAAAATTACCCCTTGCCGGCGTGGTTACGGGGTACAAGGACATTTTTATGACGAAGGGCATCAGAACCACCGCAGGATCCAAAGTATTGGAAGGTTATATCCCCCCATATTCGGCAACAGCCGTTAAAAGAATTGAGGAAGCGGGAGGGATTACCCTGGGAAAGCTTAATTGTGATGCCTGGGCCCATGGCAGCAGCGGTGAAAATTCGGACTTTGGTCCGACAAAAAACCCTTGGAATAGAGGATGCACTCCGGGAGGATCTTCAAGCGGGTCCGGCGCAGCCCTTTCCGCAAATATGTGTTTGGTAACGACCGGAACCGATACGTGCGGATCGATAAGACTGCCGGCAAATTACGGGTATCTGGTTTCCCTTAAGCCGACCTACGGAGCCGTCTCCCGTTACGGAGTCATCGCCATGGCATCTTCTTTAGACTCAGTGGGCCCGTTGGGCCACACCGTTGGGGATGTCGAAACGGTTTTTAACGTGATTAAAGGCGGGGACGGGCATGACAGTACGGTTGTTGACCACGAAGCACAGGCTATAAAGTCTAAATATAAGATTGGAATTCCCAAAGAATTCTTTGTGGACGGCATTGACCCGGAAATTCAAAAAACAATCGACGAAGCTGTCAAAATATTTAAAAGTGAGGGAGTCGAGTTTAAGGAAGTATCCCTGCCGTCAACAAAGTATGCAATTTCCTGCTATTACATTATTCAGCCTGCCGAGGTTTCTTCCAACCTGGGGAGGTTTGACGGCATAAGATACGGGAATTCAAGGGAGGCTTTCGGGGATGAGGCAAAAAGAAGAATAATGCTGGGGACTTATGTTTTGTCGTCCGGCTATTATGAGGCTTACTACCTGACCGCAATGAAAGTCCGGACTAAAATATGTCAGGAGACGGAAAAAGTCTTTGGTGAGGTGGATGCAATGATTGCACCCGTTGCCCCGACCCCGCCTTTTAACCTGGGAGAAAAAACCAGTGACCCCCTTTCCATGTATTTGACGGATATTTACGCTGCTACCGCCAACCTTTCGGGAATACCGTCTTTGGCTATTCCTTCCGGGTTTTCCAAAAAGGGTTTGCCTCTCGGATTTCAATTAATGGGACCCCGTTTTTCGGAAAATAACTTATTTGACTTGGGCAAAAAATATCACGATGCTATTTCTTTTGAACCTAAAGTAGCTTTAAAATAAAAAATGTTGAAAGAATTTAAACCGGTACTACTGAATAAACAATTCAGGTATTTGTGGATCTCGCAGATAACATCCCAATTGTCAATAAACATAATGAACTTTGTTTTTTTGATCTGGCTTTTTGACAAAACCGGATCGGCACTTTCCACATCATTTCTTTGGGTTGCATACTCTCTCCCCGCAATCTTGGTCGGTCCTTTTGCCTCGGCCACGGCGGATATCGTGGACCGCAGGAAAATGCTCATCGTAGCAAATTTTTTGCAAGGTTTGACGATACTTATTTTTGCGGTTGCCCACCCTGAAAATATATTTGTATTATTTGAAGTTGTTTTTATTTATTCGCTTCTGAACCAATTTTACGTACCCGCGGAGTCCGCAAGCGTCCCCACACTTTTGCCGAAAGAAAGGTTTGCCCAGGGAAACAGCCTCTTTTTGCTGACCCAGCAGGGGTCAATGGTTTTGGGTTTCGGGGTAGCAGGATTTCTTTTGGCCTTACTTGGATTTGAAACCACGCTTCTTCTTTGTTCGTTACTTCTTTTCATCGCTTTTTTGAGTACGTTATTCCTGCCCAAGATGGTCCCGGGTTATGATGCCCCCCAAACATTTGAACTTGCGGTCACCGGCTTTTTCGGAAAAATACTGGAAGGTTACAAATTTATAAAAGGGGAAAGAAATATTCTGGCACCCTTCTCCCTTCTTATTATTTTTCAGGTTTTGGTACAGGTGGCGGTAATTGCCGTGCCTTCAATTGCCAAGGACCTTCTAAACCTGTCTCTTTATACGACGGGTATTTACATACTTGTTCCGGCAGGAGTGGGTGCAATCGTCGGTGTTCTTTCCCTGCCAAGGCTCATAGCCAGAGGATGGCGGAAGAAAAAAGTTATAGAGAATAGCCTTCTTCTTTTGGGAATATTCCTTTTCCTTTTCACTTTTGTAATCCCGCTTTTACCATATTCCGTAAGGGTTATTTCGACTTTCATATCGTTTGCGATAATCGGACTTACTTTTGTCGGAGTTGTGATTCCCTCGCAGACATTTTTGCAGGAATCCACCCCCAGAGATCTTAGGGGAAGGGTATTTGGAAATTACTGGTTTTTGGTTACCGCCGCATCGGTACTTCCCGTAATATTTTCAGGCTCAATCATAGAGGCTTTGGGAATAAGAATTTTAATTCTGATGTTTTCCGTCCTGGGTATTTCCGCATATTTCATATCAAGAAGATTCGGGGACGACTTTTTAAATAATGGAACAAAAAAATTATAAACCGGTAATAGGGCTTGAAGTTCATATAGAGCTTTCCACAAAATCGAAGCTTTTTTGCGGTTGCCACGCCGATCATTTTGCCAAAAAACCCAACACCCAGGTTTGTCCTGTCTGCCTGGGACTTCCCGGGGCTCTTCCCCTCATTAACCGCGAGGCGGTAGAATCCGTCATAAAATTCGGGCTAGCTTTGGGCTGTTCCATAAACATGTTTTCAAAATTTGACAGAAAGCACTATTTCTATGCCGATTTACCCAAAGGCTATCAGATTTCCCAATACGACCTTCCCGTTTGCGGAAGCGGTAAATTCCGGGTGAACATAAGAAGAATCCACCTGGAGGAGGATACCGGCAAACTAGTTCACGAAACCGTTGACGGAGTTAAATCCTCCCTTATCGACTTCAACAGAAGCTCCGTTCCTTTAATGGAGATGGTAACCGAGCCGGAATTTCATGACGGACGGAGTGTCATTGACTTTCTAAAGGAAGTTCAGCTTGTTGCCCGTTACCTTGGGATAAGTAACGCCGATATGGAAAAAGGCTCAATGAGGCTTGAAGCCAATATCTCTCTTTCGCGGGACGGAACAATTCCCGATTACAAAGTGGAAATAAAAAACATAAATTCATTCAGGTTTTTGGAAAAAGCCATAAGAGCGGAAGTTATCAGGCAGGAAAAACTTCTTGCGGATGGAGAAAAAATTGTCCAGGAAACACGCGGTTACGACGAAGTTAAACAAACGACATTTTCCCAAAGGACCAAAGAAGAAGCACACGACTACCGATATTTCCCCGAACCGGACTTGCCACCCATGAGATTTTCCGAATCGCAAATCACGGATCTTAAATCGCAGATTCCCGAACTTCCGGAGGAAAAGAGAAAAAGGTTTAAGGAGGAATACAATTTACCGGAAGATTTTGCCGAAATTTTGGTTTCGGATAGAAAGAGACCCGACTATTTTGAGGAGGCCGTTAAGCTCGGCAAAGGACAAACGTTTTCCGCAAAAACAATTGCGGACCTGATGGTAAATAAAAAGATGGACGCCAATTACCCGGAGCCGGGGGGCCTAATTAAAAAAATTCTGGAACTTACTGGTGTAGAATATGCTACCCAATCCGAAACGGAGGTTGCGGTAAGCGAGGTAATCGGCGAGAATCATAAAGCCGTCCAGGACTTCCAAAACGGCAAGGGAGAAGTTGTCGGATTTTTAATCGGAATGGTACAAAAGAAGTTAAAAGGAACGGGAAATACGCAAATGGTCAGAGAAAAATTACTGGGAAAACTTGAAAATGGCTGACACAAAAACCGATTTATCATATGAAGCCGCCCGGGAGGCCAATATAAAAATAGGAGGAACCGAAGAAGGAAGAAAGGTTCTTTCCGACGAAAAAATCGGCAAATCCGTTCTGGACACATTCGAGGAGGTTGAGAAATTAAAAACCGAGAGTATCCGTGACGTTTTAACGGGGCTTCATAATTACGGCTTTTTAATGAAAGAGCTGGAAGAAAGAACCAAGGACAAAGATAAAAAGCTTGCCCTCATTTGGGTTGATATGGACAATTTTAAACAAATAAACGATACATTCGGGCACGAAGCGGGCAACTCCGTGATAAGAGGGGTAGCAAGGGTTTTGACCAATAAAACAAGAATTAATACCGACGGCTTTGTAGCAAGATACGGAGGAGACGAGTTTGTTGTAGTACTACCCGGGTACACCGATTTGGAAAGTTTGAAGTTACGCGGGGAAGAAATCAGGGAAGCGGTATCCGGAACGAATTTCAGAGTCGGGCAAAAGGAAATCCGTCAAACGGTAAGCGTGGGTGTAGGTTTATGGGACGGGAAAGAAACCGCCGAGGAATTTCTTGAAAGAATTGACAAGGCCATGTATGAAGCAAAGAACAAGGGCAGGGACCTTGTTTTAGAAGCAAAATAATGTCTAAATTTGTTCATCTTCATGTTCACACAGAGTATTCGCTTCTTGACGGCCTCAGTAACATCAAAAGGCTTTTAAATCATGTCAAAGAAAACGGAATGGATTCTATTGCCGTAACGGATCACGGAGTGATGTACGGCGAAATTGAATTTTATAAAGAGGCCAAAAAGCAGGAAGTTAAACCCATTTTGGGCATGGAAGGATATATCACTCAAGGAAAACTGACGGATAAGCCCGCAAGAGGAGAACTTCGCAATTACCATTTGATCCTTTTGGCAAAAAACAATGAAGGCTACCAGAACTTAATGAAACTCTCCTCGATTGCACATTTAAATGGGTACTACTACCGCCCGAGGTTTGACAGGGAAACACTGGAAAAATATTCCAAAGGCTTAATTTGTACATCGGCCTGCCCTATGGGAGAAGTGGGACAGGCAATCATTAATGATGAACCTGCCAATGCGAAAAAGACCATCGAGTGGTACCTGGACCTTTTCGGCAAGGATTACTATCTCGAAATCCAAAGACATGAATTCGGAAATTGGATAGAAAAAGCCGAAGACCCCGGGATAAAAACGTCTCTTAAAGAGATGGATGATCAGGAAAAAAAGTGGAACCAGGGCATTATTAAACTAAGTAGAGGAATGGGTGTACCCCTTGTGGCAACAAACGACGCGCATTACATAAAACCCGCCGACGCCCTGGCACAGGACGTTTTGGTATGTGTGGCAACAGGCAAGGTGATTACGGACACTAAAAGAATGCGCTACATAGACGCACAAACCTTTTACGTTAGAAGCCCCGAGGAAATGTCAGGGCTTTTTTCCGATGTTCCCGATGCATTGGAAAACACGGTCAAAATTGCCGATAAGTGCGATTTTGAAATTACCCTGGGAAAATGGTTTTTCCCTAAATTTCCGATTCCGGGAGGAGTTACCCCCAACGAACAGCTTAACGCTCTTGCAAGGGAAAGTCTGATAAAAAAAATTCCCAAACCCGACAAAGAAACCAAAGACCGTTTGGAGTATGAGCTTGATATTATTTGTACAAAAGGCTATGCCCCTTATTTTTTAATAATCCGCGATTTGGCGAATTGGACAAATTCCCGGGGAATCATCACAAATACAAGGGGTTCGGCCGCGGGGAGCCTTGTTTCGTATGTATTGGGTATTACCACGGTTAACCCACTTAAATATTACTTGCCGTTTGAAAGGTTTTTAAATCCCTTCAGACCAAGCCCCCCCGATATAGACTTTGACGTAGCCGACGACAGAAGGGAAGAGATAATAAGCTACATTACAGAGAAATACGGCAAGGATAAAGTTGCCCAAGTCTGTACCTTCGGAAGAATGTTAAGTAGAGCCGCGGTTAGGGACGTTGCGAGAGTATTGGGATTTCCTTACTCGGTAGGCGACAGGATTGCAAAAATGATTCCGCCTCCAAAGCAGGGATTTCCCATAACCATCCCGGCTGCATTGGATGAGGTTTTGGATCTTAGAACCTTATACGATACGGATGCAGACACCAAAAAAGTTCTGGATCTGGCCATTCAGATAGAAGGCAACGCAAGGCACATTTCGGTTCACGCGGCCGGTGTTGTGGTAGCACCGAGTGCGATAACCGATTTTACCCCGGTACAAAAAGAACCTTCGGGAGAAAAAATAATTACCCAGTATGAGATGCATGCCTGCGAGGACGTGGGGCTTATCAAATTTGATATCCTGGGGATAAGAAATCTGTCCATTCTCGGGGCTGCCGTAGACATAGTAAAAAAACGCCTGGGTATTACAGTGGACCTTCACACAATTCCACTTGATGATAAGAAAACCTTTGAAATGCTGGCAAAAGGGGAAACAATGGGAGTTTTCCAGCTGGCCAGCGGAGGAATGACAAAATATTTGACGGAACTAAAACCTACCCAAATAGAGGACCTGATGGTCATGGTGGCTCTTTATAGACCCGGGCCGATTTCCCAAATCCCGGAATATATCAGAAGAAAGCATAACCCAAAGCTGATTAAATATCTTGATCCCCGAATGGAAAAGTTTTTGGGGAAAAGCTACGGCCTCATCGTCTATCAGGATGATTTGCTCTTCTGTGCACTGGACCTGGCCGGATACACCTGGGAAGAAGCCGATAAATTCAGAAAAGCGGTCGGTAAAAAAATTCCCGAAGAAATGGCTGCCCAGATGGAAAAGTTTAAAAAAGGAATTGTGGCCAACGGCCAAACGGAGGAGTTTGCCGAACAGCTCTGGAAACTTTTTGAGCCCTTCCAGTCTTACGGCTTTAATAAAGCCCATGCCGCTTCATACGGAATGGTTGCCTACCAGACGGCCTATATGAAAGCCAACTATTCGGTTGAATATATGACGGCCCTTTTAACCGCGGAAAGCGATGATAAGGAAAAAGTTACCGCCGCCATAAACGAATGCGTCAGGATGAAAATTAAGGTTTTACCTCCCGATATCAATGAATCGGAAGTCGGGTTTACCATAGTTCCGGAAAAAAATTCACTGAACGGGAAAGGGATAAGGTTTGGACTCTCCGCCGTTAAAAACGTAGGAGAAGCGGCAATCGGAGCAATCCTTTCAGTTAGGGGAAGCAAGAAATTCCTGTCATTTGCCGACTTTCTGTCAAGGGTTGATGCCAGAAAAGTAAATAAGAAAGTTCTTGAAAGTCTTATTAAAGTCGGGGCAATGTCCGCCTTTGGTTCCAGAGCCGCCCTCCTGGCTTCCATGGAATCAATAAGGGAAAAAGTCGTCAAACCGAAAGGTGACGACAGTCAGCAGGGACTTTTTGCAACGGGGGATCTGAAAAAAACGGAGGCAGCCAGCGTAATCACCCTGACAAACATTCAGGAGTTTTCCGATGATTATCTTGAGTCTTTGGAACGCCAGCTTTTGGGATTTTCCCTTTCGGCAAAACCGATAGCCGAAATTATCGGACCCCTGCAGTTTCAATCAACACATAAAATTTTTGAAATTACCTCTTCTGAGCTTTATTCTGAAATGGTCAGGGTAGCCGGAGTAATTACCGAGGTTAAAGTGATAATAACCAGAAAAACAGGGGCGGAAATGGCTTTTGCAAAGTTTGACGACGGAACAGGAACACTGGAGCTTGTAATTTTCCCGAAAGTTTTCAAAGCCTCAAGAGATTTCTGGGTCGAGGGACAACCGCTTCTTGTCATAGGGAAAGTTGACAGCCGGGACGAAACTCCCGCTGTACTGGTCGAGTCTATAGAAACAATATCCAGTTTAAGCCATGCAAAAAAGAAAGAAGTTTTTATAAAAATTCCGAAAAGTTCCGACACGAACGCGCTTAAGAGGTTAAAAACACTTCTTACGCAAAACCTTGGAGACCAAACCGCATTCCTGGTATTTGAAGGCGGCAGAAGAGTAAAAATACCGTTCACGATCGTTTGGAACGAGACTCTTGCCAAACAGATTTCGGAAATAGTCGAGAATGGCGGACATTAATAAGGCCGCTTGAAGCTGGCGGCGTTTTTCTGTACAATACAGGCTTATGGCACTGAAAATCACAATCAGAGATGTTGAGTTCGGGATTGGAGACCGTGTGCGTGTCGTTCAGAAAATCAGCGACGGAGACAAAACCCGTGAAGCTACGTTTGAAGGAATGGTTATAGGCATAAAAGGCAGGGAGCCCGGTAAGACATTCACCGTCAGAAGAATGGGAGAAGCAGGAATAGGCATAGAAAGGATCTTCCCCGTTAATTTACCCACAATTGATAAAATAGTCGTTGTAAAAAGAGGAATCGAAGGAGTTAAAAGAGCCAAGCTATACTATACCCGTAAAAAAGCCCCGACCGAAATAGAAATGATTTTCAAAAGAGCCGCTCTTAGGATAAAAAGCGGAGAGGCAAAGCCACCCAAGCGTGCCCGGAAAGCCCGATAGGCATCTTCAGTAAGGATTTAAAAAACTAAGTAAAAAAACTTCTTGCAGAACATTCCGCCAAGTATTAAAGTTAAACGGGAAGGGGGTGAAACTTAATGTATAACTACGGAGGTTTTGATGCTACAAGCGTATTTTTCCCCGGGGTACTCGCCGGATGGTTGAGCGCTTTCCTGATTCCCGTTGCACTTTGGAGCGTTTTTTGGATGGGGTGGGCTCTTTGGAAAGCGGCCAAGAATGACAGCAAAGGTTGGTTTATAGTTCTACTCTTGGTTCACACCATGGGGATACTCGATATCATTTACATCTTCCTGATTTCAAAAAAATCAGCGAAAAAGGGAAAGAAGTAAGTCACCACTATGGGCGAAGTATTTGACAATAGTGTTTTTATTGGTAAAATATCGGTCTGTTCATTTGAAATCTCAATAAGAACGCCGGTGGAGCTCGAAGTGGAAGAGCAACCCCTTACAAGGGTAGGTTCAAGGTTCGAACCCTTGCATCGGCATTTGGCGCTGTGGACGAGTCTGATAAGTCGCCTTGACGGCAGTCAAGGAGATCCCGGGTTCAATTCCTGGCAGCGCCTTAGTTCATTTACTTTTCGTACGCGGACGTAGCTCAGAGGTAGAGCATCTTCTAGCTAAGAAGAAGATTTGAGGGTTCGAGTCCCTTCGTCCGCTTTTGGCGAGTGCTGCGTCACAACTCGGTCGGCCGATTGAGTACCCGAGTACGTGTACAGAGGTGTGCACATGGCTGATAGGCATTCGCTAAACTTGAGTGTCATAGACACTGCCTGACCAAAGATGATGCGGTCGGATAAGGTGTTTGTGGCACTCTTTCAAATTATCGGGCAGGTACCTGAAATCAAATTTTGTCCTCACGGGGACTTTAATAAATTTTTGATTTTTAGGAGTAATACCTGCCCGTGTTTTTTTGTGTTAGACTAAGCAATGCTTATATTAGGCATAGATCCAGGGACCGCCACAACAGGATTTGGCCTTGTTAATTTAAACGGGAAAGGAAACGAGGTTGTCGATTGGGGCCTAATAGAAACGGACAAAAAACTTCTTAAGGAAACCCGTCTGGATTTTATTTTTGAAGAAACCCTCAGACTTATAAAAAAACACAAGCCCGATGTTTTTGTCTTTGAAAAAATTTTCTTTGCCACAAACGCAAAAACTGTTATTGCAGTGGGGCAAGCCCAGGGAGTAATGCTTCTTGCCGCCTCAAAAGCAAAAGTCAAAGTCGAAGAATATGCCCCGGGAACGGTTAAAAAAATGATTACGGGTAACGGCAGAGCCAACAAAAAAGAAGTACAGCAACATCTGAGAAAAATATTGGGCAGTCGTGTCAAAAGTGAAGCCCACAAAAAGACACATTTTGATAACGCAGCCGATGCATTGGCAGTAGCCTTGACTCACGCATTTAAAATAGGGGAGGGGGTGAAAGAAATTGTTTAAAGTCGGAAAAGTTTCTCATTACTACGATAAGCTAAGTGTTGCCATAATTGATCTTGACGGCACTTTGAGTGTCGGGGATAACATTAAGTTTATCCGCGGGGGTGAGGATCTTTTTGAACAGAAAGTCGAATCTATCCAGATAGAACACGAAAAGAAGGATTCCGCAGGCAAAGGAGATGTGATAGGATTGAAGACTAATGAGGCGGTTAAGGAAGGGACGGAAGTATTCAAAGTTTGAGTGGCAGGAAGCGCCTGACATTAAAGCCCGCGTTCTCCGTTTGATGGAGAACCTGGATCTTGATTATGTTCTGGGGGAAAGGCTTTTCTTCTATAGGTCCGCAGGGTCAAAATCACGCGCCTACGCAAGAACCTGGGGATTACCAAAAATTTGGCAGAATGCACTCCAGGTTGAGCCCGCATATATTATCGAAGTTATCTCCCGCTATTTTGACAATTTGTCCCAAAAGGATCAGGACAAAGTGCTTCTTCACGAGATAGGGCACATACCTAAAAATTTTTCTGGGGCCCTTTTGCCGCACACAAGGCACGGCAAAGGAAATTTCCGGGGTAAAGTTGACGAGCTTATTCAGAGATACTTTGAAAATCTGAGCGGTAAGGGTTCATCAGACACCGACACATAGTCGTACAATATATATGAAAATAATAGTTTTGTGGAGATGACGAAAGAAAGCTTTACGGAAGGCTTACCAAATTCACGGAAACCGCCAAAAGCAGAAGCTGGGAAGTGGCATTCCTTGATAGCCGCAGTCTGTCCATCCGGGAGGAACTTAGTGCCCCGTCTCTTTTCGGAGCGGAGCGTTTTTTTATTCTCAGGGACATAAAAAAATTGGGTAGGATTGAAACCGACTGGCTCAAAAAAAAGTCTGGGGACTTGGCGGGGAACTTAATTATCTATCACGAAGGTTATATCCCCCAGGCCACTCTTAAATCCCTTCCCAAAGACATAAAAGTAGAAGAATTTAAATTACCGGTAATTCTTTGGAACTTTTTGGACGGAATATATCCGGGAAATTCCGCTAAAACTATCACAAAACTGAGAATGCTTCTGGAAAAGGAGGCGCCCGAATTCATTTTTACTTTAATTGCAAAACTTTTCAGGGATCTTTACTGGGTAAAGATTGATGCAAAATCCCTCCCCTATCCCGATTGGAGAGTGGGAAAATTGAAAGCACATTCGTCAAAATTTACGGCAGACAAACTAATATTTTTAATAGAAAGCCTTGCAGAAATAGACATTAAAGTTAAAACTTCCAAAGCCGATTTGGTATCGGAACTTGACCTTCTTATTATCAAGCAATTAGAATAAGCATGGCTTGACCAAATATGAATTTGGTAAATTCATCTAAATGACAATTGACCCCTCAATTTTCAAAGCATATGACGTAAGAGGAATTTATCCGGATAGTATTACCCCCGAGCTTGCCTATAAAATCGGCCAGGCGTATGCGGAATTTATCAAACCCAAAGGGGAAGTTGTTGTCGGAAACGACGTCCGGCTTCATTCCGAAGAACTAAAGATGAAAGTCGCCGAGGGTTTGACGGATTCGGGGGTGGATGTTGTCGACATCGGCCTCATTTCCACGGACATGTATTACTTTGCTGTAGGTAATTACGGTTTTGCCGGAGGGATACAGTCCTCGGCCTCCCACAACCCCCCCGAGTTTCATGGTTTCAAGATGATAAGGGAAAAAGTAATCCCCTTAACATTTGAGGACGGAATTTCGCAAATACGCGACCTCATCGTAAAAGACGAATTTGTAAAATCCGAAACCAAAGGGAAAATACGCAAACTCAATATCGACGACGATTATGTCGATTACATTTTAAGCTGGCTTAAGCTTAAAGACATAAAGCATTTTAAAGTGGTTATAAACCCCAACTTTGGCTATGCCGGGGTAATGTTTAGAAAAATTGTCGAAAGGGGGAAGCTGCCCATCGAAATAATAGGACTTAACGACGAACCCGACGGAACTTTTCCCAAAGGAAGACCCGACCCTTTCATACCGGACAATAGAATTGAAATATCCGAGCTTGTAAAATCGTCCGAAGCAGACTTCGGAATTGCCTGGGACGCCGACGCGGACAGGGTTTTCTTCTGCGCGGACGGAGGGCTTTTTGCGGAACCTTACTACCTAAATACGGTGCTAATCAAGCAGATGTTGAAAAAATATCCCAAAGAAAAAATTATTTATGACCCCCGCTATACATGGGCTCTTATCGACGCTATTAAGGAAAACGGCGGCGAACCGGTTATTTCCAAAGTCGGGCATTCGTATATCAAGGAAAAAATGCGCGAGGTAAATGCTCTTTACGCAACCGAAAGCAGCGGCCACACCTACTTTAGGGATTTTTGGTATGCGGATAACGGAATGATCCCCGTTATGCAAATACTGGAGTTTTTAACCGAAAATGACGTAAAGCTTTCCGAAGTAATTCAACCTGTAATCAATAAATATTTTATTTCCGGCGAAATCAATACTGAAGTAACTGATAAAGAAGGCAAAATGGAAGAAATAGCCGAAAAGTATGCGGACGGCAATGTCTCAAGACTTGACGGCGTGGCGGTTGAATACAGCGACTTCCGCTTTGTGGTACGCCCGTCAAACACCGAATCCCTTTTGCGTCTGACCCTTGAGGCAAAGTCAAAAGATCTAATGGAGGTTAAAAGAGACGAAGTTTTAGCTATAATCAGATCGGGAGCATAATCATACTTATATGAATGACACACTTGGAATCGAAAAGGCACTAACGCTTTTTCCGGATCAGCTTAAAGAATCTTGGGGACAGGCATATACCGCGGATATTCCTCAATTTACTTCGAAAAAGGTGGTAATAAGCGGCATGGGAGGGTCCTCTCTGGCAGGAAGAATTATTGCCGGAATCTATGAATCCGAATCAAACTGCGAAATTGTTGTCTATAACGACTACGGTTTGCCCGCATTTATAGATAAAGACTGGGTTTTAATAGCCAACAGCTACTCGGGTAATACCGAGGAGACTCTTTCGGGGGTTGAGGCTGCAAAAAAGCTCGGGATGCAAATAGTCGGCATTGCTACCGGAGGAAAAATCGGCGAGATGATAGAAAATGGGGAAATTCCCGGGGCAATTTTGACTCCCACAACAAATCCTTCCGGCTATCCCAAATCGGCATTGGGAGTTTCTCTTGGGGGTTTGGCCGGGTTGATGTCAAAAGCGGGGTTAATTAATCTTATTCCGGAAAAGTTTGAAGAGTCGGTTAATGAACTTACCGAAATCAGAAAAAGCTGGGACGCCAAGGGGGTTGCCGCCAATTTTGTTACTTCACTTCCCGTATTGATAGGGGCAAGGCCGCTTTTGGGCGCGGTGCATGCGGGCAGGAATGTAATAAACGAAATAGGCCGTACTTTCGCCGTTTATTTTGATTTACCGGAGCTGGACCATCATTTGGTAGAAGCTACCCTATACCCAAAGAATCTTTTTCAAAATATTTATTATCTTTTTTTTGAAAGCGATTTATATAACGAAAGGGTCAAAAAAAGAATCGAAGTTACCAAAGAGCTATTCGATACCCAAAAACTGAAATACGGAGGATTCAAACTTCAGGGGAAAACTAAATTGACTCAAAGTTTGGAAATTCCCCATTTCGCGGCATGGGTTGCCTTAAACATTTCGTTTTTAAATGGAGAAGATCCGGGTCCGGAGCCTTGGATAATCAAACTCAAAGAATCCCTTTCTCAACCCGTGCATTAACTATATAATGGATATATGTCTGCCCAACCGATAACCGTTTTCTTCAAGGATATAGATAAGAATGATACCCCTCTAGTTGGGGGGAAATGCGCAAATTTGGGTGAAATGACCCAGGCGGGATTTCCCGTTCCGAACGGTTTTGCAATTACAATTAAAGCGTACGATCTCTTTTTAAAGGAAAACGATATCGTTAAAAAAATTTACGATATTTTGGCTTCCATCGACGCAAACGATCCCGCACAGCTTGACAGCGCCTCAAAAAGAATTGAAAAAATGATCGTTAACGGCAAGATTCCGGATGAAGTTGCCGCCGAGATTATTTCTTCGTACAAAAAGCTTTCCGGACGGTTTAAAAAAAGTTTGGTCGCGGTACGTACTTCCGCAACAGCCGAAGACATGCCTCAAAGTTCTTTTGCGGGAATGGGAACTACCGTTTTGAACGTAAAGGGTGAGGCAAATCTTCTTACGGCAGTCAGGGAATGCTGGGCCTCCCTTTTTACCGGAAGGTCGATTTATTACAGAGTTGAAAATAAAATTCCTCACGAAAAAGTCAAAATTTCCGTTGCTGTGCAAAAAATGGTGGAGTCGGAAGTTTCGGGTGTGATGTTTTCGGTTGATCCCGTTAAAAATGATAAAGACAGGATTGTCATCGAGTCCGTTTGGGGATTGGGGGAAATGATTGTCCAGGGTTCGGTTGTTCCCGATACTTACGTTGTTCAAAAGGGAACTTTTGCAATTCTTTCGAAAGAAATCTCCGATCAGACAATCCAGTTGGTCAGAACCGGCAGCGGTGAAAATAAAGAGGTTAAAGTACCCGGAAGGATCCGGAATATTCAGAAGATTTCGGATAAGGAAATTGTTGAGTTGGCCAAGCTTTCGGCAAAATTACATACACACTATTACTTCCCCCAGGATTCGGAATGGGCAAAGGAAAAAGGCAAGCTCTACATAGTTCAAACCCGTCCGGTTACGGCAATCGCCACTACAACCAAAAACCAAAAGGAAAATAAGGAAGGATTTAAGATTGCTGTTTCTCCAATTTTAAGCGGCAGCCCGGCTTCCCCGGGAATAGGAACGGGTCCCGTAAAAATTCTTAAAAGCCCCAAAGAAATCGGCAAAATTTCGAAGGGGGACGTATTGGTTGCCCCCATGACCTCACCCGACTATGTTCCTGCCATGAAAAAATCCGCAGCAATAATCACCGATCAAGGGGGCCAAACTTCCCATGCCGCCATCGTTTCAAGAGAGCTCGGAATTCCGTGCGTGGTGGGAACCGAGGAAGCCACCAAAAAACTGAAAGACGGGGAAATCGTAACGGTTAACGGTGAAGCGGGACAAATATTTATGGGTGCCAATGTCAAAACCCAGGTTTCCGAAGTCAAAACCGATGATAAACCGAAGTACAAAAATACAAAAACCGCCACGAAATTATATGTAAACCTGGCCGAGCCCGAAAGAGCAAAAGAAATCGCCAAGAAAAATATTGACGGGGTGGGACTACTTAGGGCGGAATTCATGATCGCAAACATAGGAATTCACCCCAAAGAGGCTATTAAAAGAAAAGTTCAGGGAAAGTTTGTCGAAAAACTTACAAAGGACATTGAAGTTTTTTGCAAAGCTTTTCACCCCCGGCCTGTTATATATAGGGCAACGGATTTTAAGACGAATGAATATAGATCTCTTGAGGGCGGTAAAAGCTGGGAACCCGTTGAACCTAATCCGATGTTGGGTTTCCGCGGAGCGTTCAGGTATATTTCAAGTCCTGAAGTTTTTAATTTGGAACTTCAGGCGATTAAAGCCGTCCGCGAAAAATACGACAACCTGCACCTCATGATACCTTTTGTGAGATCGCCCGAGGAACTTGCCAAAGTTCGAAGACTGGTGGCTGTTGAAGGTCTTTTCGAGAAAGCTTCCTTTAAATTTTTAATGATGGTGGAGATACCGGTTAATATCATTCAAATAGAAGATTTCATTAAGGTGGGAATTGACGGCGTTTCAATCGGCAGCAACGACCTAACCATGCTTATCCTGGGAACGGATAGGGATAATTCGGAGGTGGCCCAGGAGTTTAATGAAAGAACACCGGCGGTTTTATGGGCCCTGCGGCGTGTCATCAGAAAATGCTCGGCTGCGGGGGTAACCACCTCCATCTGCGGGCAGGCCCCGAGTGAGTATGAAGACCTGGTTCAAAAACTGGTAAGATGGGGAGTGACAAGTATTTCAATTAATCCCGATTCAATAGACAGGGTGCGCGGTGTAATAGCTAAAGCCGAAAGCGATTTCTAATTTTTATGAGTGCAATTAAACATGTTTGGGCAAGGGAAATCCTGGATTCAAGAGGAATTCCGACCGTGGAAACCGCCTGCATGCTTGAAGACGGACAGGTCTGTGTATCATCCGTTCCTGCAGGAACTTCCACGGGAACCCATGAAGCCCTCGAGCTCAGGGATACGGAAAGCGCCAGACATTTGGGCCTTGGGGTTTTGAAGGCCGTCAATAATGTTAATTCGGTTTTGGGACCTGCAGTTACCGGTATGGACCCCGTGGATCAATTCGGAATCGACAAAAAACTTATTGAACTGGACGGAACCGAAAATAAGTCCAAATACGGTGCAAATTCGATTCTTTCCGTCTCCGAGGCTGTCACAAAGTGCGGAGCGGTTTCTTCAGCCCAACCTCTTTACGGGTGGATTTATACCCTGGCCTCAAAAGTGGGCATAACCCAAAAAGTAAAAATGCCCATTCCCTTATTCAACATGATAAACGGAGGTAAGCACGGAGCCGGTAACCTGGACTTTCAGGAATTTTGGGTGGTTCCGGCAAGCAATAAAAGCTTTATTCAGGGCCTTGAGATGGGTGCGGAAATTTATCAGACAATAGGGAATAACTTAGCCCACAGGGGTGCTATTCACTCCGTTGGCCAGGAAGGAGGATATGCACCTAATCTTTTTACGAATACGGACGCATTTGAAGTATTCATCGAATCGATAAAAGAAACCAAATATTCTCTGGGACGGGATGTCTTTCTTGGCCTGGATGTTGCCGCGAACTCATTTTATAAGGACGGACAATATTTGATCAGGGATAAAAGTAGCGGAATGGACGACTTTCAATTCCTCGAATACTATAAATCACTATTCGACCAATATAAGCTGGGGATAATTGAAGATGCTTTCTATGAAGACGGTTGGGACAGTTGGAAGAAGATGACTTCGGAGCTTGGGAACGGGTTGGTGATAGTCGGTGACGACTTACTTGCAACGAATATCAAAAGGGTGGAAAAGGCAATACAGGAAAAAGCATGCAATGCGGCAATTATAAAACCCAACCAGATAGGAACCATAACCGAGACACTGAAAGTGGTAAAAGTTACTAAAGATGCGGGCTGGAAAGTTGTGGTTTCCCACAGGTCCGGCGAGACCAATGACAGTTTTATATCCGATTTTGCTGTAGGAGTGGCGGCTGATTACATAAAATCCGGGGCTCCAGCCAGAGGCGAGCGCGTGGCCAAATACAACCGTCTCGCCGCGATCGAGACAGAGTTAATGCAGATGAAATAATATGGAAGGCAATACTTCAAATTTCGTTCTTCTGGTAGTCCTTGATGGTTGGGGGCTTGCGGCCTCGGGACCGGGAAACGCAATTTCCAAGTCCGAAACACCAAATATGAATAAATTCATTGCCTCCTACCCTCACACCTCCCTGCAGGCCTCGGGAGAGGAAGTAGGACTTCCCAGGGGTGAAAGCGGCAATACAGAAACCGGACATCTTAATCTCGGCGCCGGCAGAATCGTCTACCAGGACCTTCAAAGAATTAATTTGAGTATAGCGGACGGCACTTTTTACCATAACCCTGTTTTAAAGGGGGCAATCGAACATGCAAAAGCAAGTGGAGGCAATATTCATTTTATGGGACTTATTGGTGCAGGAGGGGTCCATAGCAATATGGAGCATCTTTTTGCCCTGATAGACCTTTGCAAACAAAATAACTTCGACAGGGTTTTTCTGCACCTTTTTACTGACGGGAGGGATTCTCCGCCGACCGCTGCCAAAGTTTACATCGGCCAGCTTAGGCAGCTTTTGGTAAGACAGGGAATCGGCAAGATTGCATCATTGATGGGCAGATACTGGGCAATGGACAGGGACATGAGGTGGGAAAGAACCGCAAAGGCCTATTTTGCCCTTACTAGAGGGGCCGGGCAGCTTGTTAAAACTCCCGAGGAGGGGATAGATGCCTCCTATGCGGAGGGCAAAACCGATGAGTTTATTGAACCCTGCATAATGACAGATGCCAACGGCAGCCCCCTGGGACTTATTAAAGACAACGATTCGGTAGTTTTTTTCAATTTCAGAATAGATAGACCCAGACAACTTTCCCGGGCTTTTGTTTTCGAGGATTTTTCGAAAGCCAATCTTCCTGTCGGTTTCGACCCTTACCTGGTTAAATATCAAAAAACTCATTTAATCCAACCTCTCGCCAACGTAGCGGAACCCTTCGTCCGCGGCCCCAGACTCAACAATCTCTATTTTGCAACCATGACCGAATACGAAAAAGCCATCGTAGAAGCGGACGCCAAAATAGCCTTTCCCCCGGAAGTTGTTAAATTGCCTTTAGGCTTGATTGTTTCTCAGGCAGGGTATAAGCAGTTAAGGGTTTCCGAAAGCGAAAAAGAAAGATTTGTCACCTTTTACTTTAACGGTCAGCAGGAAGTGGCATTTGAGGGTGAAGACCGGCTGATTATCCCCTCTCCCAAAGTGGCAACATATGACCTTAAACCCGAAATGAGCGCTAGGGAGATGACGGAGAAACTTTTGCAGAAACTGAAAGAATCTCCCGATTACAAATTCGTTCTTCTTAATTTTGCCAACCCCGATATGGTTGCCCACACAGGAAATATCGGCGCGGCGGCAATGGCTTGTGAGATTGTTGATGACTGTCTGGGCAAACTCAGCGACTGGGTTTTGGCGTACGGGGGCAGTATGATAATAACCGCGGATCACGGCAATTGTGAGGAAATGATAAATAATGAGACAGGGGCAATTGATACGGAACACAATAAAAATCCCGTTCCCTTCATAATTATTTCGCAAAAACTTGCAGGCAAATCAGTCACCCTTACCGCCGGCATCCTTGCGGACGTTGCGCCGACCGTACTTAAATTGATGAATATTGAAGCACCCTCAAGCATGACTGGGCACAACCTGCTTGATTCGAAGTTTGATTAGTTTTTGTATCTTCTAACAAGTCCCACCACTTTTCCCTGAATTCTCACATTTTTGACAAAAATCGGCTGCATTTTGGCATTTGCGGGTTCAAGCCTGATCCTCGTGGTTTCTCTGAAAAACCTTTTGAGGGTAGCCATTCCATTATCAAGAAGGGCAACAACTATTTCACCGTTGGTTGCCGCTTCCGCCTGCTCAATAATTACATGGTCCCCGTCCATGATCCCATCCTCAATCATACTTTCTCCCCGCACCTGCAAAACATATGTTCTTTTCTTGCCGCTTACAAAACTTGCCGGAATATTCATGGTTGCATTCGGATCGGTGTAAGGTTCAATCGGAGCCCCCGCCGCAATAAACCCCAGAATAGGGGCGTCAAAACCTTCGGGCTGGCCGAGATTGACATCACTTTTAGCCAAATCTATTGAGCGCATTTTGCCGGACTTTCTGGTAATTAGGCCCTTTGCCTCCAAAGCTTGCAGGTGCTCATGAACCGTAGCCAGTGAAGAAACTCCGATAGCTTCCGCTATTTGCTTTAAAGTGGGCGCCGTCCCATTTGACTGAATATATTGTTTGATAAATCCAAGTATCTGTTTTTGCCTTTTATAAATAATTATCGGCATATGTACAATATACGAATATTACCCGAACGCGTCAACTGGATCTTTCTTACGCAAACCCGAACATAATCCATATGTATGTTAAAATGAATAAAGTGAAATTTAAACTTGAGTCAAAATACAAAGCTATTCCCGATCAGGAAAAAGCGATAGCAACATTGTCGCAAACAGTCCTACGTGGAGAAAAATACCAAACGCTCTTAGGAGTTACTGGTTCGGGTAAAACTTTTGCCATGGCGGGGGTTATTGAAAAAATTCAGCGTCCGACTCTCATTATTTCCCATAACAAAACTCTAGCCGCACAACTTTATCAAGAGCTAAGGGATTTCTTTCCCGAAAACGCCGTAAGCTACTTTGTATCCTATTATGATTACTACCAACCGGAAGCCTACATTCCTTCTACAGATACCTATATCGAAAAGGATGCGGATATAAATGAAACTATAGATAAACTACGTCTCGCGGCAACAACCAATCTTTTAACCCGTGCGGATACCATCGTCGTGGCGTCAGTTTCCTGCATCTACAATATAGGATCACCCCGTGAATACGGCCATTTTGTTTTAGAGTTTACCGAGGGAATGAAGATAAAAAGAGAACAGATCATCGACCGTTTAGTTGACTTGCAGTATGAAAGAAGCGACTTTGGTTTTAACAGGGGAACCTTCAGGATTAGGGGCAATGCAATAGATGTTTATCCCGCCTATCTTGATGAAGGCGTTCATATAGAGTTTGGTGAAGAAAGAATTGAAAAGGTCGAACTGATAAACGCCGTTACAGGCAGTAAAACCGAGAAAAAAGAAGGCTTTGATCCTTCTAATTTTGTTTTATACCCTGCGAAGCACTTTATGACAGACCCGACCGTTCATACTGACGCATTTGATGCAATTAAAAATGACCTGGAAATCCGTGTTGCCCAGCTTAAAAAAGAAGGAAAGGTTTTGGAAGCCCACAGAATTGCTCAAAAAGTTACATACGACCTTGAAATGATTAAAGAAGTCGGTTATGTCAAGGGAATTGAAAATTACTCAAGATATTTTGACGGAAGAAGCCCCGGGGATGCGCCGTTTTCTCTTTTGGACTATTTCAACGAACCCTACAAAGGCAAGTGGATGCTTCTTGTTGACGAATCTCATATGACTTTTCCCCAGATCCGGGGGATGTATAACGGAGACTTGGCCCGGAAACAAACATTGATAGATTACGGATTCCGCCTTCCTTCGGCACTTGACAATAGGCCCTTAAGATTTGAGGAATTTATGCGCAGGATCCCGAATTTCATCGCCAGTTCGGCAACGCCAAATGAATGGGAAGTCAGCATGAGTAAAGGGAAAACGGTGGAACTTCTGGTCCGCCCTACGGGGATTCCGGATCCTCTTTGCGAAATACGTCCCGTAAAAAATCAGGTTGCCGATGTAATAGAGGAGATAAAAAAAACAGTTGCCAAAAAGCAAAGAACGTTGGTTACAACCTTAACCAAAAGGACCGCCGAGGATTTAACATCCTACTTAAATGAACAGGGTTTGAAGGTTCAATATCTGCATTCGGATGTGGCGACACTGGATAGAACCGACATTCTTGATGACCTTCGAGGCGGCAAATACGACGTACTGGTGGGGATCAATCTTCTCAGAGAGGGACTTGACCTGCCCGAGGTAAGTCTTGTGGCGATTTTGGATGCGGATAAAGAAGGTTTTTTGAGAAGCGACGTAACCCTTATCCAAACGATGGGTAGGGCCGCCAGACACGTTGAGGGCCGCGTAGTCATGTATGCCGACCGTGTGACTGGTTCGATGGAGCGGGCGCTTAAAGAAGTCAAAAGACGCAGAAAGTACCAGCTGGCATATAACAAAAAGTACAATATTACCCCTGTAAGCGTAGAAAAGCCCATCCGCGAGAAATTGACCGACAGGGAGGAAGGAACGCGGGCACCCTGGGTTTTTGGATCAAAGGAACCTGTATATGAGAGTTTGCCGCATTTGGAGGTTGATTCAATGACTCCGATGGAGAAAAAGAGGTTGATTAAAAACTTAGCAACCGAAATGCGTCTTGCCGCCCAGGATCTGAATTTTGAATTAGCCGCAGAAATCCGCGATAAAGTTAAATCTCTCCGAGATATTGATAAGGATTAATACGCTCAGACATCTGGTATAATAGTGACTCAAATGGCGGAAAGAATTTGTACTTATAAAATACATGCCTGGGTGGATGGCAAGAAGGAGTCTTTCGCCTGCAATCCTGAAGAGGGAGTCTGTCTAAAGGAACTCGTTTGGAGTGGAATTGGTGTAAAAGCTGCCGCAGAAAAGGCGCTCGATCTTCCCGAAAAGTCGGTTACGGATGCTTACGTAAACGGAAGTTGCCTCAAGATTAAGCAGAATTAGACTCTGTGTTATAATTTTTACTCCACCGGATAAAACCGGCGGGCTTTTGGCATGGATAATTACATAAAAATACGCGGCGCACGCCAGCACAATTTAAAAAATGTTGACTTGGACATTCCCAAGAATAAATTAGTTGTTCTTACGGGAGTTTCCGGAAGCGGAAAAAGTTCTCTGGCTTTTGACACTTTATATGCGGAGGGTCAAAGAAGATATGTAGAATCATTATCTTCATACGCAAGGCAATTTTTGGGAATAATGGAAAAACCGGACGTGGATTCCATAGAGGGTCTTTCACCGGCAATTTCAATCGACCAAAAAACCACCTCCCACAACCCAAGGAGCACGGTAGGAACGGTTACCGAAATTTACGACTATTTAAGGCTGCTTTTTGCAAGAATCGGTCACCCACACTGTCCGATTTGCGGACGGGAGATTTCCCATCAAACGCTAGACCAGATTGTTGACCAGGCACTTGCCCTAATTGAAGAAACGGCAAAAGATCAAAAGAAAGCCTGGTTTTTGGTTCTTTCCCCCATGGTTGAGGCAAGAAAAGGGGAGTTTTCCCAGCTTTTTGGAAATTTAAAATCAAAAGGATACAGGCAGGTTAGAATCGACGGATATATACATGATTTATCGGAAGACCTGGTACTAATTAAAACCAACAAACACACGGTTGAGGCAGTGGTCGACCGCATCGCCCTCACTGCCGGCAGCTTCAAGGGAGAGCCAGCGAGAGCTGAGGTAAAAAACAGACTAGCCGACTCGATGCAGCAAGCTCTAAACTTATCCGAAGGAGTGGTAAAACTCGCACGGGTTTTAGATAAGGAGTTTACAATGCCGGCTATCCCCAAAAAGTTTAAGGACCATCTTTTTTCGGAAAAATTCTCATGCCCGGTTGACAATATTAGCCTCCCCGAAATAGAACCCAGATCTTTTTCTTTTAATTCTCCCCAGGGTGCATGCCCAACATGTACGGGCTTGGGTAAAATCTTAAAAGTTGATCCCAAATTATTGTTCTCTTCCGACTTGACTATCATGGAAGGCGGAATTTTGCCATTTGCCAACATGTTTGAACACGAGACATGGTACGGGCGTTTAATTAAAAAGATGTGTGAAGAAAACAATATTGATATGCAGACACCGATTGGGAAATTAACAGGTCCACAAATTGAAATTCTTTTAAACGGAACCGGAGAAAGACTCTACCAAGTATATGGCACAAATCGATTCGGAAAAGAAACTTACATTTGGGAAAAGTTTTCGGGATTTACGGCTGAACTTGAACGGAAGTATGCGGAGAGCGAAAGCGATTGGGTGAGGGAAGAAATAAGAAAGTATATGAGAGAGAAAGTTTGTCCCGAGTGCAACGGAACAAGGCTTAAAAAGGAAGCCCTTTCTATCACTATCGGTGGGCTATCTATTTCGGAAGTAACAGAATTCTCCATAAATAAGTGCATTGAATGGATAGAAACGCTCCCCGGCATTTTAAATACAAGGGAAAAGGAGATAGGTAAACTTGTTGTTAAAGAGACACTCGGGAGACTCAGATTTCTAATTTCCGTCGGGTTGGAATATCTGACTCTAAACCGTGTTGCGGGATCCCTTTCAGGGGGTGAGGCCCAAAGAATCAGGCTTGCTTCTCAAATAGGTTCCGGATTAACAGGGGTTTTGTATGTGCTGGATGAACCCACAATCGGACTTCACCCGCGGGACGATCAAAAACTAATCGACACCCTCAAAAATTTAAGGGATTTGGGCAATACCGTGGTTGTAGTGGAACACGACGCGACAATGATGAAGCAAAGTGATTGGATTTGCGACTTTGGCCCCGGTGCGGGCAAAAGCGGCGGGGAAGTGGTGGCAACAGGTACCCCAAAAGAGGTAGAAAGAAACCCAAAATCAATCACCGGAAAATATTTATCCGGAAAAAAGAAGATTGAGTTGGGAAGAGGTCTCCCCGACCAACTGCCGATAAAAAGCGAGTCTTTGAGAATATTCGGTGCCGGAATGTTTAACCTGAAAAATATTGACGTAACCTTCCCCCTTGGAAAATTAATTGCAATTACGGGTGTTTCGGGATCCGGTAAGTCAACCTTACTTGTTGAGACCCTTTATCCCGCTCTTCAAAAGGAACTAAATTATAATTACAGGGGAGAAGCGGGCGGATACACAAAAATCGAGGGATTAGAAAATGTCGATAAAGCCATACTGATAGATCAAAGCCCCATCGGAAGGACTCCAAGAAGTAATCCTGCAACATATACCGGTCTTTTTGATCCCATCCGTGAGGTATTTACCCTAACTCACGACGCAAAAACAGCAGGTTATAAGAAAGGTAGGTTTTCTTTCAATGTCCGCGGAGGCAGATGTGAGGCGTGCGAGGGTCAGGGACAGACCAAGATTGAAATGCAATTTATGAGCGATATTTGGGTAACTTGCGATGTATGTCACGGAAAAAGATACAACGCACAAACTCTTGAGGTTACCTATAGAGGAAAAAATATTGCCGAGGTACTGGCCATGACTGTTGACGAAGGGCTCGAATTTTTTCATGCACACCCCCAAATTGAAAGCAAACTTGAAACATTGTCCCTCGTGGGACTTGGGTATATAGAGCTGGGACAGCCCGCTACAACTCTTTCGGGAGGCGAGGCCCAAAGAGTAAAATTGGCAACAGAGCTTTCCAGAAGGGCAACCGGCAAAACCATTTACATACTGGACGAACCCACAACGGGCCTGCATTTTGCCGATGTTGAGCGTCTAATGCGGGTATTAAAACTACTCGTTCAAAAAGGTAACTCAGTTTTTGTAATTGAGCACAATTTGGATGTTATTAAAAACAGCGATTATATAATCGACTTGGGGCCCGAAGGCGGAGATGCCGGAGGAGAGGTCGTTGCCATGGGAAGACCGGAGGATATAGCAAAAAACAAATTGTCTTACACGGGTGGATATCTTAAATAAGGAAAATCTACACATAAAACGCTTCAATATGATTTATACTTAAAAGGAATGAAATTAGTTCGTCTTTTTATAATATTTTTATTATCAATAATCTTTTTTGCATTTGTCT